>Ga0138256_10000923_pt1 | contig 31689 bp, 25 predicted proteins | sample KNB2016incub_MG_FD_105486 | JGI IMG/M metagenome (GOLD analysis project Ga0138256, IMG submission 105486) | Active sludge microbial communities from wastewater in Klosterneuburg, Austria - KNB2014incub_MG | ecosystem: Engineered > WWTP > Activated sludge > Unclassified | place: Austria... | reverse complement strand
GAGCGCTCGAGGGCCAGGTAGTCGGCGGGGGAATAGGGGCGGAGGGGGGATGGGATCGCCATGGACTATCACCGTGTCTAGGCCGTGGGGACGGCTGGAAGCCTCCGCACAGAGTAGCACAGGGCCGGTAGCACTCCAGCGGATCGTGAGCGACTCAACGAGCGGCTTGGGCGCGTTCCGACGCGCCCAGAACTTCCTACAACGGGACCGTCACGCCGCCCAGCCGCAGCTCGGCATCGGCCAGCGCGGCAGCGATCATCACGCCGCCCAGCGGCAGTTCCGCGTCGGCCAGCGAGACGTCGGTGACATCGGCACGCCCCTGCATCCAGTACGCTCGGGGAGCCATTGACACCCGCTCATGATGAATGCACGATGCGTTCATTCCACATGGCTGCAACGGACCATTGCCCTCGCCCTGCCAGCCGAGGAGGACGCCGGGATGTCCGAACGCATGATCGAGACCGCCGTCGGCCGCCTCAAGGTTCGCGTCGAGGGTGACGCGCCGGACCGGGCGACCGCGGTGCTGTGGCACAGTCTGTTCGTCGACGAGCGGACCTGGGACCGGGTTGTGCCCGACCTCGCCCAGGACAGGCGGCTGGTCATCATCACCGGCCCGGGACACGGAGCCAGCGGCGACCCCGGCCGCCGCTACACCATGGAGGACTGCGCCGAAGCCGCCGTCGCCGTGCTCCACGCCTGCGCAATCACCGACCCGGTCGACTGGGTCGGCAACGCGTGGGGAGGCCACGTCGGGCTCGTCCTGGCGGCGCGACGACCTGAGCTGGTCCGCACCCTTATCACCGCGGGCACGCCCGTCCACCCCTACAAGCTACCAGCGCGGCTGCAGATGCAACTGGGAATGCTGCCGCTCTACCGGCTCGTTGGACCGATCGGTTTTCTCACCACCGCGGTCGTCGAGGCGCTGCTGTCGGAGTCTACCCGAGCCCACGACGCAGCCGCCACCGGCCTGGTGCGGGAGTGCTTCACCGAGTCCGACCGGTCTCGCATGGCCAACGCGGTCGTGTCCATCTCGCTGCGGCGCGAGGACCTCACCCCCCTGCTGGGCTCGGTGCACGCGCCCACCCTGTTCCTCACCGGCTCCGCGCACCCCGACTGGTCGCCCGAGCAGGCGCAGGCCGCGGCCGCCCGAATGCCCCAAGGATCCAGCGCCGTCGTGGACGACGCTGCCTACCTCCTGCCGCTCGAAGCACCGGCCGCTTTCACCCGCTTGGTGCGCCAGTTCTGGGCGCATCCCACCACCCCAGGGGTGTTCGAAGCGCGCCAGTTCTGACCCACCCCAACGCTGAAGCCTTGACCCACGCCACCCGCGGGTGAAACAAACGCAACAGCAGCCATATGGCCCACCAGCATCCAGGTGGACGGCCATGGCAAGGCGTGCATCGGACCTAACCCGCCAAGATCATCATGAGCTTCGCACGCACATCGCTCAGTTTGGCGACGCTGATTGTGCCTGCCCGATAGAGGATGATCTTCGTGTCAGCGGTGAACAGACGATTCGGTCGGATGTTACTGGGTTGCCGCAATCCGCCGGTTTCGAAGTCATCGTCTGTCAAGGACACGGCGTAGTCATCGGATACGGATTTGCTGGTGATCTGACAGAGTACTACATCGTCGCCCGCCAACGTTGCAACGACCAATGCGGGTCGCTTCTTTGCTGCGCTCAAATCCGAGAACGGGAATGGCGCCACGACTACATCACCAGCTACAAGTGAGCCCACGCCGCATCCTCTTCCGCGCCATTCCAGTCACGGCCAAGTACCGCTTCCGATGCGAACATGGTCGCGCGTGCGTCAGACTCCTGGTCGATGAGAAGTGCGGCGACGTCGCGCTCGAGTAGATAGGAGACGAAGTCATAGACAACCGTGAGCTTATCGGGCGTCAATTGCCGCATGCGCTCTTCGATTTCCGCAATCGTGACGGGTGGCATGATCGCCCCTCCAATCGGTCTACGTCCGTGCAAACGGGTGAGGCTCGATGATATCACCGCGCCAAGCGCAGGCCAAAGTGACCTGCGCGGCCGTGGGCGACCGTGTCGAAGGGGCCAGGGTTAAGCGGGATCCGTACGGGATCGTCGAGCCGCCGGCTTCATCCTTGACCAGCGCGCCGACCATTCACGGCGCTTTAGCAGGTCATCCCGCTTAGGCGTTGCGGCGGGTCAACTCTGGGGCATTGGCCACCGCTGTCTTCACGCCGTGGGGAATCGAGCGATGAGTTCGCGAATGGCCGGCACGAGCTCCCGTGGAACGTCCATCACCGTCTCAAAAGGCTGAGCGAAGGACGCCCGTCACTACGACTAGACCCGCGCCATCATCCAGTCCGCCAGCGCTTCCAGCGCGATCGCAACGGCCGCCGGCGTCCCCGTCAAGTCGACCGCCCTCGTGTGAAGCACCTTGCCCGCGTGCCGCACGGTGACGCTGCGCTCGGGTTGTCCCCCTTCAGCCAGGCAGTAGATGAGCACGCCCTCGGGCAAGTCCAGCGCCGTCACGTACGCCAGCAACTGGAAGTAGTCGCCACTACGCGCCCGCGCGTCGTGCGTGAGCTTGTACTTGATGTCGCCGACATAGACGTTCGTGCCGCGGCGCCGAAACACCAAGTCCGGCTTCATCGCGACCTGGCGACGCTCGCCGAGGTGCTCGCTCGGCTCGGCGAGGACATCCAAGCGCCCGCGCAACGCGCGCCGAAGGCGTTCGGTCACAAAGCGCTCGAAGAGCCTGTTCATGTCGAGGAGGAAGGACGAGGCCGTGGTGCCACCTCGCTGGTCGACGAGCGTCAAGTTCTCCAGGATCAGGTGGGCCAATCGTAGGGCCGGCTCGTAGTGCGCGTTGAGGCGGGTGAGGGCGATGCGGTCGAGGTCGCTGGGTTGAACGGCGACATCGGCGACGTCCTCGAGGGCGACGAGTTGCTGCATGAGGCGTCGGCGGTCTTGCGCGGACGCTTGCGGCACACGCAGCGCACGCCGAACGGCAGCTTTGAGGTAGCGGTTCTCGGCGTTGTCGGCCGTGAAATCGTCGTACCTGCACGCGACAGGCGTTTGGACGCCGCTGCGGGTGAACTGCGCCGCCAGAGCCAGGCGTCCGCGGAGGGCAACGAGGGGTTCGAGTTGCTCGCGGTAGGCGTGTAAGAGACCTCGTGCCAGGGTGGTCTCGACCGTGCGGGTGAAGAAGGCGATGACGGACGGCAACAGGTTGTGGGTGATGGCGTAGTCAAAGGCCTCTTGTCGCCAGTCCCGCTCTTGCAGCCCGACCTCGAGCAGCAGGAACAGGTTCTCTGGACGGATCTTCGGGCGGATCAGGAGTCGAAGGCCGTCGACCTCCAACGACCCGACGTACTGCTGGGCGGTGATGCGCCACCAGCCCGGCTCGGAATCCGGTGCGACGATCAGCGCGTCGCCGGCGGCATCGGCCAATCGCCGCGCCTGGCGGTCCGTGATCCGAGCGCGCTGCGTCTCGTACTCGATGACGGTGGCGAGGTCGGTGATCATGTTCCGTTGACTGGCACTTGGGCGGGCAGCTCGGCTTCGGGAGAGGGTCCTGCTGCGGAGTCCGCGCTACCCAGCTGGGCAACGTCTGAGACCGACATCGCTTCCAGATAACGGCGCAGGACGGCGGGAAAGCGGAAGGACTCGATTTGACCGGGATCACCGAAGAACTGGTCCTCGATGAACGGCTCGATGTTGTACTCCCAGATCCGGCGGAGCAGTTGCTCGTCGAGCCCCGACTTCATGAAGTGGCTCGGTCCGAGTAGGAGGTGCGAGCCGCCAAGCTCCCTGCAGAGTTCATCGTTGACCATCGCCACCAGTTCGCCTACCCAAGTTGGCTCGTTGTGGGCCGCAAGCCAGCGGTCCAGGAGCCCCCGCATCGGTCCCCGATCGGGGAAGAACGGGATGAAGTTGAAGCGTCGCCGCAGCGCCGCGTCGACGAGGGCGATCGAGCGATCGGCCGTGTTCATGGTGCCGATGAACCAGAGGTCCTTGGGCAGTTCGAAGGCGTCGTCCGGACGGTAGAGGGTCCGGACCTGCTCGTCGCGATACTCGAAGAGAAAGAGCAGCTCGCCGAGGACCTTGGGCAGGTTGGCGCGGTTGATCTCGTCGATGATCATGATGTGGCGCTTGCCGGGCGCATCGGCAGCGCGATGCGCAAGGAGCGCAAGTGGCCCGGGGGTTAGGCGGTAGCTCATCTCGCCGCCGACGTTTGTTTCAGGGCGGTAGCCTTCGAAGAAGTCCTCGTAGGACGTGGACGGATGGAACTGGACGAGCATGCGGCGGGTTGGATCGGGTACGAGGGCTTCGGCGAGCTTGCGGGCGAGGTACGTCTTGCCAGTGCCTGGGGGGCCATAGAGGATCACCTGGCCCTTGTCCGCCAGGAGCGCGACGATGTCATCGATGAACACCCGGTCGATGAGCAGTTGCTCGGCGAGGTCCGCGAGTGGGTCGACTTCGGGCGGAGCCACGGGTTCGCTTTCGCGCTCCGAGTACCAGTAGAGGAAGCGCGTCATGCCCCACGGGTCGCCAGGGAAGAACGAGTCGACGCGGTCGCGCAGGGCGTCGTTGGCCAACACTTGAAGCTTTCCACGTGTCGCCGCGGCCGGCTCCGGTTGGCCGAGGAGCTGCAAGAGCTGCCGCTTGCCCTTCGGTCCGCTGTACGGGAAGACCGGCAGGTACCGTTCCGGATGACAGATGGCCAGGAGCTTCAGCATGACCGACTCGCCGAGACCCTTGACCCGGAAGGCGTCCTCTTCGAGCAGCTTGTCGATGCGCGCCGCATCCTCGCCGTCGCCCCAACAGAGATAGCGCAGCGAGTCCATGATGCGGTCGTACTCCGCCGCGTCGGCATCGCGTAGGGATGTGTTGAGGACGGACTGCGGACCTGGCGATCCGTAGCGGCTGGTGTTCCAGATGCGGCGCAGTTCAATGGGATCGGCGAGGGCGACGTTGTCGGCCGCGAGTAGTGCGGCGAACGCTGCTCGGTCCGCCCGATGCTCCTCATCAGCTGGCGATGGGTAACCGCGCTCAATGAACTCCTTGACCAACGGGACGAGCGGGTCGTCGGGTTTGGGTGGGGATGCGTTCTCACCGGTGGCCAGGGCGATGAGACGATCGAGCAGCGGCTGCATCAGGGCGGCGACACGAACGGTCTCCGCGCGAACGTCGAGCGTCGCGAGCGACTCGCGGTCGTACCAGCGCGCATATGCGAACTCGCCGAACATGCCGCCGATGAATCCAACGTCGTCCCCGCGCTTGCCGCCCTTGCTGCAGAGCAGGCGGAATCCCGGAACGGTTGCTGTCTCGACGACGGCTTGGGCTTCGTCGAACCAGCCCTTTCGCACCCAGCCGGGCGCAAGGCCAATCGAGGCGCCGTTGTGGTTCACCCAGACACGGATGCCCGGGCCCGAGCCGGTGGCAGTCCAAGTGGCCCAGAGGTCCGAGCGCGGCCGTTCTTCCGCCCACAGTCGATTTGGCTTTCGTGGCCAGAGCGTCCGGCCTGCGGCTCTTGAAACGTCGTCCGCCAGCTCCGTGCCGATGTGGCCCGCCATGCTGACCAAAGCCGCCGCATTGTCGGCAAGCGCTTCGAAGGGCTGCGCATTCCGATCGAGCCCGAACGCGCAACGGTCGGCGAGGACCGGATCCAGGAAGACGGGCTTGCGGTGCTTCCACCATGCCGCCACCTGCTCGACGCGAACCAAGTCGTCGTCGAGTTCGCGCGCAAGTTCAAGGAAGCGCAGGTATTGGTCGGCCGGGGCGGGCGGGAGCGGGCTACCGGTGATGAATTCGAGGAAATCAGTGGCGCTGGCCCAGATAATGGGCCAGCGACCATGGTCGTCCAATGCCCAAAAGTAGGACGCGAAGAAGCTGGCACGGCCGGGAGCCGGATGCGATCCCACGCGAACCGTTTCGATGTAATCCACCAGTGCCTGGATCTTGGCGCCGGCCGACGCATCGTCACGCGGAGTGGCCAAGGCATCGGCAAGGACGCGCGCCAGGGCATTCGAGTCGTCGCTGCGCTTGACGAGCTGGTTCAGGAGCATCAGTCCGCTGAAGCCGTTGAAGGCCACCGTCGTCGGCTTGGCGGCCCAAGATTGGAGCCCGTGGTGAAAGGCTTCTACGTCCCCGCTTGTCGCGAGCGCATCACGCAGTGCGAATGCTTCAGCTGCACTCGGCGCAAAGCCGGCCCAGCCGGCGGCCTGGTTGGCGGCGAACTCATCATCAAGTTCATAGCGCGCGCGGTGAGCCTCGTACCAGCGGCGGCGGAAATCGACTTCGGCGGGGTGGGTGGGCATGGCTGGTTCCTCGGATGTTCCTTACCTGGATGTATGTGATGAGCTGCGGAGAGGCGCTACTTGTCCTCGGAGTCGACGCTCGAGAAGTCGCGGATGACATCGAGGACGTGACGCATGAAGTCCACGTCGATTTCTGACTGTTCCTTGAAGTGCATGAGTTGATTGCGTTCCTCACGCACCTTGTTGAATGCCTTGAGAACAATCGACTGGATGAGCGGCCAGCGGAGCCGTTCCCAATTCTCCGCCGGCTGGAGCACTGCGATGTAGTCGCCGATCGTCATGTCTTCAGTGCTCGTGACATGATGTCCATACTCCGCACAGATCGCTTGAATCTCCGAGATACTGAACTTCCTTGCGATGACGCGCCGCAGTCGCTTGTCAATTTCGCCGATCAGGATGAAAGGTGTGATCTTCGACCCAAAGAACTCGGTCAAGTCAAAGGGCGTTACGATGCCTTGAAGGATGTTCTGGTCCTCGACAAGCACAAAGTCATGCTCAAGTACGCGGGGGACGATACGCATGAGGTCATCCGTAGGTCTCACACACTGGACTTGGACGAAGGCGTCCTTTGGGATGGCCTGATGGTCCTTCAGCTTGGCCCTGGCAACCGACTTCCAGCTCACGGTATGCTGATGACGCGCCACGGTACGGCGTCGACTATGAACCACGGGCAACTGCGAGTAGTCGTGAAGCAGAAGCAGGGTCTCGATCTCAGCGAAACTTGTGCTTTCCTGGACGCATATCAGGTCTGCGCCCAAGTGAGCAGACGGAAGATCTCCCACAACAATTGTCTCGTCCTTCAACTCGCGCATGATCTGCTCCCGCTTCGGAATTGTACGTCTACACTCTCTCAAACCACTCCAACACCAACCGCTGCGTCCGAAACTCACCGTACTGCCTGGTCTCATTTCGCCGCAGCGTATCAAAGGTCGTGATGATGAACTCAAGCTGCGCGCGAGTCACCGCATAGACATGCTTGGCGACGACGGCATCAATCTCCGCCCGCGCTTGCGCTCGGTCTTCGTCGTGCACGAGCGCGGTCGCTGGGATCGTGCCATCCGGCACCGGCTCGACCCATCCGTACTTCGCCATCGCGTTCCAGTAGCCGGTCATCTCCGGGCCGGTGCATGTCAGGCGGAGGACGAGTGGCGCCAAGCGACTCAAGCGTTCGTCGCCAAGGGGCAGTCGGGCGATGGGCAAGTCTTTGAGGACGTCGAGAGTCATGTGCAGACTGACTTTCTTCCTCGACAAGAAGTCAACGCATAGGCTGTTCGCCATGGCAAGCCACGACACGAACGCCCAGTCGTAATCATCCCCGAACCGCAGAGTTGGTGCTGAGTGCCCACAGACTACCCCAGGCGGCACCAGCGCCGCCACCAACGTCCGCTCATTCCGCGCCGCCGCCACATCGCAAAACGCCACGCGATACCGCCGATGCCGATCGCCAATCTTCCGCGGAATGTTGCGTTCAGGCACCCGCCACTGCGGGACGATCGCCTTCTTCGGGCTGCCGAAGTCCAGCTCCTCCCATACCGCCTCCCGGCCCCGGCCCGAGCGATAGGCCTTGGCGCGGTGGTCGTACTGGCCGATCATCCGGCCCTCGTACAACGGAAGGCCCGGCTCGGTGTCGTTGAAGAGGTCGCGATCCGTACCCATGTCGATCTCGCGCTGGTAGTCCCGATACGGCGGCCCTTGGCTCGCGTCACCGAAGGCCGGCCACTGCCTGTACAGATGATCTGCGATTTCGGCGTCCAGTCCCCCGGCCGTCTCTGAGATGGCCAGCGCATCGGGTGACTGCGCACGAACCGTCTCCACCGGCAGCATGTATGGGCGGGCGACCGCCGCCGCCAACAGAGCGTCGTCCGTGATGTGGAAGGCGACGCCGATTGTGACGGTTGGGCCGCCGGGGCGGGCGGAGTACACGGCGAATCGCTGAGTGGGATCGATCCCCGAGAACCAGTGCCCGCCCTTATTGATGAGACCAAGCACGAGCTTGAGATCCCAACGGTCGAACAGTTCCGCACGAATGGCCTGTGCGTTCGCTCCGTTGTACACGCCGGATGGTGTGATCTGTGCCGCCGCTCCGTTCGGTCCTGTGAGCAGGAGCGCCGACTCAACGAACATCCGGTAGATGTTGAAGTCACCCTTGCCCAGGTTGCCGGGCGCAAACAGGCGGTACCGCCCGCTGGATTTCAGGAAGTTAGCCGTGGTGAAGAGATCGCGCCGATACTGTTGCCACGAGGCCGCGATCGCCGGCTGCTCAAGGATCTCGGCGATAATCCGGTCTTGGTCCGCCTTCTTGACGAAGCGGATTTCAGCCGCGTACTGTGCGAAGAACTCCTTGGCATCCGGACTGATCGTCTCCCACGGCGGGTTGCCGAGGACCACGGAGAAGCCGCCGCTCCAACCGGCTTCTTGGTTCCAGCCGTCGCCACTCGCACCGTCCGTGCTGAAGATGTCGGGAAACGCCAAGTGCGGGTGCAGGAAGCGGTAATGCGCCGCCAGCGTCTCGACGTGACGGACCAGGGCCGGCGAGACGCGGCCAGGATCGTCCGCCAACTGGCGGACAGTGCCGGTTGTGATCTGTTCGTTGCCCTGCACCTTGGGGGAGAAGAACGCCGCGCACCACGCATCTGCCGCCAGTCGCGCCCGTCGTCCCTCGTCACTTTGATTCAGGTCCTCGAAGAGCGCTTCCTTGACCGCCACCGCCTCGGCGGAATCGTCAGGCAGGGCATCGATGGCGGCGATGGCGCTGGCGACGGGGCGGGCGAGGTCCGCCACGCTGGATGTGAACAGCGAGAGCGCGCCCTGGCCAACGCGCTCCTTCTTGTTGCGCTGGTTTATCAGTGGCGCCACCTTGGTGTCGTCGCCTTCGATCGCCTTGAACGCTTCGGCCGGGACACCTTCCGCCAGCATGCGCGGCGTGGCGCCCAACAAGGCGTTGCCGCAGATGATCCGGTGATCCAGAAAGCTCAGCGGCCGACCCGGGTCCATTGCCTCCAGCCAAAGGCTCACCTTGCACAGCTCCACCGCCATCGGGTTCACGTCGATGCCGTGAATGCACCGGCCGATAACGTCGCGTAGGGCAGTGCGCACCTGCGGCGGCGAAGGCTCAACGCCCCCGCCGCGGACGGTAGCCAATCGTTGGGCGATGCGGTGGGCGGCGGCAATCAGGAAGTGCCCGCTCCCGCAGGCCGGATCGAGGACCGAGACCTTCAAGACCGCGGCCTCCGGATCCGACTGCCTCGCTGCGTCGTCGAGCACGGGCTCCAACGCCGAGTCGAGCAGCACCGCGATCAGGCTCGTCGGCGTGTAATGGGAACCGGAAGTCTTGCGCTCGTTGCCCGCCGCCGTCGCCAGCTCGAACCGGCGTGCGTCCACATCCACCACGGCATGCAGCTCGAGCAGCGACTCGTAGATGGACCCAAGCTCCTCCGAGCCCAGATTGCGGTAGTCCACTGCCCGCAGCGCCTTGGCCTCGCTGTCGCGCACGTAACACAGCTGCCGCACGGCTTCGAGCAAGTGCCGATTGCCCAAGGCCGCACCGTTCAACGCCGCCGTGGCCGCCGGCGCCCACAACGAGCTGCCGAGCGGGGCGATACCCAGCACCGGTGCACCGCCTGACGCGAGCGCCTTGACCGTCACCTCAAGCCCAGCCCACAGATCCGCGTGCGCCGTGCCGCGGCGCTTGGCGGCAAGTCGGCGGATTCGGTCGACCGAGTAGAAGGCATAGCGCCGCCGCGCTTCCGCCGATGCCGTTGGTGTCAGCAACAGGTCGCGGTCCTCGGCCACCAACAGGAACAGCAGCCGGTACACCACGCGCAGCAGCTGGTGCTGGTAGTCGAGCGTCGCCAGCTCGCCGGACCGCAAAGATGAACGGAGTGTCAGGTTCGCCGGGTGGGCCAAGAAGCCCTCGCCTAGCGCCGCGATCGCCGCTTCGACCCCGGCCCGCAGCTTATCGAGCGCCCGCGTGCCTGCTGACACTGCCTCAGCCGACCACTGTTCCAGAATACAGCGCTCTGCAGGGCCACCCTCGAAACGCGTGCGATGACAACACAGCCACAGCAGCACGAAGTCGCTGAACGCCTCGCCCTCGAACATCGCCTCGAGGTCGAACTCCACGTATGCCTGGCGCGTCATCGCGGCGTTGTCCCGCAGTACGCGGAGCAACAGGCCGTTGGCGACCATCCCCCACTGGTAGGCTTCGGACCGATTCAGCACCGCTTGCACCAGACCGTGCGGCGACGTCTGCGCGGCGCCCTTCACCCCGTGCGAGATCCGGTCGAGAGGCACCCGAGTCCCGGTCAAATGGACCGGCACCGTGCCGGCCCACTCGTGGCTAATCGGGTAGCTCTTACCGTCGATCTCGAGCCCCCGCGCGAGCGGCAAGCCGGCAAAGCCCAACTCGTCGAAGAGCGGTCGGAGCCAGCGGTCGCGCGTCAAGCCCGTAGCCGTCTGATCCGCCTCCGACAACTGACCCGCCGCTCGTGCGAAGGCCGTCCACACCCCGTGCAGTCGGTTCCACGAGCGCGTGATTGCGTCGATCAGCCGCTCACCCGGAACCAACCCGTACGCCGTTGGCTCCATGCCGACCAGGGATTGGTCGCCAGCTGCCACGCGGTCTAAGAGATCTCGCGGCAACAACCCGCCCACGGTGACGACACTCCCGCTGCGGCTCATGCGGCCGTCCCGGGCAAGAACACGTAGATGCCGACGACGTCCACCGGCAATTGCGGCGTCGCCCGAACGCGGCTGCCTGCCGCCGCGCCCCGCCGGCGATCCGACTGGCGCACGCGAGTGTGCGCAGCGGCCACGGCCTCGGCGCGTTCCACCGCCTCAGCGTCCAGTCGTGGGCGCCATGCGGCTTCCGCCGCCAGAACTTCCGCCACGAAGTCACGTGCCGCGGCGCCTGACACATTGCCCGACGGCCCGGCCGCAAGCAGACCCTCAGCCTCCTCACTTGATAGCCATCCAGGGTCGGTCGTCGATCCGGTGAACGCCAAGAGCGACGCCTCCTCGGCCAGCATCGCGTGCTCACCACTCCGACTCTCGACCACCAGGTTCACGCGGAATCGGCACAGAAGGAGCGTAGTCCGTCGTGTCACGGCCGCCGTGCGGATGACACCGCAGCGCGCCGCGGTCCCGTTGAGCTGGGCGTCGAGCGCAGTGTCGAGCACATGCCCGGCCAGCCCAGCCACCGCCGGATGCGTCCTGGATAGCGCCAGCACACGGTCTGGTACCGGCAAATCGAAGCGCACACGGACGCTGCTGGGGTCCTTCGGCAGTGCCAGCGCATCGCGGACCTCCCGCGGCGTCTCGGCGAGCTCGATCACCGTGTCGCCATCGTCGGCATGGATCACCGCTCCGTGCGCGCGCAGCGCCGCCGTGACGAAGACCGCCACGTCGGCTCCTGATCCGATGGCGGCGCGCATCGCGGCCAGCTCGGCAGCCACGGCAGTGGGGTCGAGCGTGTTCTGGGCGAACAATGACCGACTCCGCTGCTCGCGGTCCTTAGCCGCATCCCAATCCAAGTTCAACTGCTCCGTCGCCGGCTTGAAATAGTCGTCGAAGCCCGGCAACAACTGCGAGATCGGCCCCTCTGTGCCGAACAGTACGCTCTCGGCCAACGCTTCGATCACGGTGTTCGAGTTGCCCGGCACCGGAATCGAAATGCCCAGTGCGCTGCGTATGGCGCGGTGCTTGCGCAGCAGCACGTCCAATACGGTCTGGTCGATCTGGTTGTCGGCCCCGTAATACGTGATCACGCGCACATCCGGCGACGGCTGCCCGAAGCGGTCGACCCGACCCTCACGCTGTTCGAGGCGAGTGGGATTCCACGGCAGGTCGTAGTGGATGACCGCCGAGAACCCGTCCTGTAGGTTGATGCCTTCACTCAAGCAGTCCGTGGCCACCAGCACCCGGTGAGTATGCAGTTCGAGCGCCGCAATCCGGGCTGCACGATCGGATGACGCCACTCTGCCCGTTACGGCTTCGACTTCGACCGCCAAGCGCTTGGGGAGCCTGCGCCGTAACTCGGTCGCTACGTACTCGGCCGTCGGTATGAAGCGGCAGAACACGATGGGATGGTACCCATCGCTAACCAGCCTGGTCACCATCTCGACCAGTCGCACGAGCTTGGCGTCGGCGTCACCGCAGACGGCATCCGCCAGGTCGGCCAGCGTGCGAAGCCGCCGCGTGAGCACCGAATCGTCGCCCTCGGTCTGGCCGCCGGCCACCACATCGATCGCGTCCTCGGCGTCGTCGAGATCGAGCACCGTCTGGCGGCCGATCTCGTCGACATCGACGTCCGACTCGGCCGCCGCCGTGATGGCGCGCGTGCGCATCGTCGCCGCGGCTGCGGCTGGACTGGACGCTAGTGCACGCAGGAGTCCAAGCGCGGACCACCATCGGACCCGCTGCAGGCGCCTGCCGGTGGTGGTGTCGCGCACTGTCTCTCGGGCAAACGCCAAGACTTGGTCGAAGAGCGCCCGGTAAGCGGGGCTCAGGGAGTAGGTCAGCTCCGAGTCATGGCGCTTGGGAAACGCCGTGTCCTGCTCCAGGTAGTGTCGGATGTCCGAGCGACGGCGCTGCACCAAGTGCTGCGCCAGGCGCTCGCGTTGACCTCGGTTCGCGTCGCCTGACAGGTCCTCCGGAAGCTGCCCGAATCCGTTGTCCAGCAGCGACAGCAGCGACCGAAACGACCCGTCGTTGCCCGAATGAGGGGTGGCTGTCACCAGCACCACGTGCCGATCCGGCTTGGCCGCAAGGGCGCGCACCAACGCGTACCGCTGGTGTTGGGATCGCGATCCAGGACCGGCGTCTGCACACGTGTGGGCCTCATCCACGATGATGAGGTCGGGGCATGCCCGAATGAAGTCATCGCGCCGGCGATCCGACTTGATGAAGTCAACGGACACGATCACGTGGTCGTACACATCGAAGATCGACTGTCCCACGGCCAGACCGCGCTCGAGGCGTGCGGCAGTTGAGGCGAGCACCAACTCGGCGTTGATGTGGAACTTGGTCGCCAGCTCCTTCTGCCATTGCTCGGCCAAGTGCGGCGGGCAGAGCACCGCCAGCTTACGCGCATCTCCTTGTTCGAGCATCTCCTTGGCCACCAGCCCGGCTTCGACGGTCTTCCCGATCCCAACGTCATCCGCGATCAACAAGCGCACCGGGTCCAGCTTGAGCGCCATCAGCAGAGGGACAAGCTGATACGGCCGCGGTTCGACCGCGATCTTCGCCATCGACCGAAACGGGCCAGCGCTGGACCGGAAACCAAGCCGCAGTGCATCCCGCAGCATGCGAGCCGAGCGGTAGTCGCCGATGTCGGCGGGATTGGGCAACGCGAACGTGGCGGGACCGACCGTCTCGAGCGCAGGCAGGATGCCGGTCACCTCGTCGTCCGTGCCCCCCAGGGGCCGCACCATGAGCATGTCCTCGACCGACTCCGGCAGCACCACCCACTCGCGCCCTCTAGCCCTGACCAACGATCCAGGCGCGAACGTCATGACCTGCCGTCCCCGAAGAGGGCGCGATTGGCGTCGATGAGCGCCAGCCAATCCTGCGGGCTCCCGAAGCGTATGACCCGATAGCCGAGATCCGACATGGCGCCCTCATGGCCTCTGTCGCGCCGGTGGCGTTCAGGGTACTCGTCTTGGGAGCCGTCGACGTAGATTACCGCGCAGCCCTCCACGTACACGAAGTCCGGCGTCGTTCCTGCCTCTTTGAAGGTGATGCGAGCTTGATCCGGCAGACGGAGGTTACCGCCGCGAAGCAGATCCAGGAATCGTGCCTCCAATGGAGTGGCGCCGGACTGTTCGACTGCGGTCCCCATCGTTGGCTGGGCATCCAGCACCGCTCGGCGCAACTCGACGAGGATCGGCTTCGCCAGCGTCCGGTCCAACAGCAGGTGGTCCGGCTGGTTGTAGTACGACAGAAGGCAGTCGTAGCACGCTGCCTCGCACGCCCTGACACCCTTGTCGGTCCAATCCTCCAGTGTCGCGGGATCGATGTGACAGCGGCGAAGTGCCTCAGCGGCGACTTGGCGCCACAGGTCAGGCTCATCGAGCAACCGCCGCAACACGCCAGCGCCACCCTCTGCGGACTCGTAAAAGAGTAGGAGTTGGCGACTATCGACCGATGGGAGCGGTTCGGCCGCAAGCTCATTCTCCTCGAGCTGGAACACCACCTGCATGGCCACCTTGAGCGATGCCTGCAGCGAAGCCATCGAGCCCGGATCAAGCGGCTGGGCCGGCGTGATCAGCAGCGCGTTGCGTGTGTCCTCCACATACGGGATTACGCGTTGAGTCCGCTTGGACATCGGGTCACCGTCGTCGATGCCGTCCGACGCCTCGGCGTCATCAGCCTTCTCCCAGAAGCCCCGTTCGATGTCCAGGACGAAGCCATACTGTTCGTGGACCTTGCGGCGCCGCCAGCCGAGGTTCAGTCGCCAGATCGTGGCGGTGTCCCCGTAGGCCAGTTCGAACAGCGGCCTGCCGTCGACGCTGAGAGTGGCAAGTTGGGCGGACAGGCTGCCGTGGCGGCGTGCGAAGTGAAGCCCCGAAATCAGCTCGTACCCGGTGCGCTGTCGCTCCTCCTCGTCTGACGTGATCCGATCGCGCCGAACCGTGGACACGTTCTGCAGTCGGAAGAGGTTGGTCAAAGGCTCCGGCAGATGGGCACCGCAGCGTGCGCAAACGTCCGGACCGGGCGCCGACGGTATCGGATGGATGTAGCCGCATGAACTGCACCGCTTGGCGGATGTGGTGATCAGCCGACCATCGTCGGCCGAAAGATCGCTGACGGGCAGGATGACGCGATTGATCCGATAGCGCGCGCCCTCGTGATAGATCAGGCTCTGCGGTCCGAACTCGCTGATCGCCAGGAAGCGTGGGCGCTGCACGAATTCGGACGCGTCAGCACGGCCATGCCTTCCAGGAATGAAGGCCGACAACGGCAGCCTCGGGAACGCATATCCAGGCAAGAACCCCTCAGCCGCGAAGTAGCGGTAGGTGTAGAAGTCCGACTGTCCCCGCTTGTCGGAGTCCGCCCGGAGCAACTCCAGTTGATTCTCTGCCTCGCGCCGCAGTCGCTCGGCCTGACGGCGGTCGTCCGACGAACTGCTCGCGGAGAGCTTGATCCGTTGCTGTTCCTTCGCCTGCTGCAGCGCCGCCTTGTAGAGCGTCCGCCATCGCCCCAGCGCCTGGTCGAAGCTCCCCGGGATCGCGGACAACGTGTCGTCCAGCCACGTATCGGACCACCAAGGCGCTTGGACGAGCTGCTCGCCAAGGTCGGCGAGCACCTTGGCGGCTCGTTGCTTTGCGCGCGCCCGCGTTCCGTCGTCGGCCAGATGCTCCCGAATGGTCTGGTTCAACGGAGGGTCATCGATGTCGTCGCTGAGATCGAGAACTGCTGACATCGACCGACCCAAGTCCAGGCCACTCTCGGATAGCCACACGGCATGCACGTGCGCGCGCAACAGATCCTCGTTGACCAGATCGAGCCGCGGTGCTTGGACCTGGCCGGCGACCATGCGTTCAGGCTCGCGGAAAAAGTACTGGTCGTGGTTGCTGCCCGCCGCACAGTACGTGAAGACTAGCGCCGGCTGCCCGCTGCGGCCCGCGCGACCCGAACGCTGCGCGTAGTTGGCAGGCGTGGGTGGGACGTTGCGCATATTCACCACGTTGAGCTGGGAGATGTCGACCCCAAGCTCCATCGTCGGCGAGCAATAGAGCACCGGAAGATCCGCGCTGCGGAAGCGTTCTTCCCGATCGCGTCGTTCCTCGTACGGTACTTGCGCGGTATGCTCGCGCGCTTCCACGCCGAAGAGCTCCTCACCTACCGTACGGTACAGCTCGTTGAAGAACCGATTTGGCTCCATGACCTCAGGCGGAGCAGTTGGCATCCGAATGTGGTCTTGATAGGGCCGCGTCCCATCACCGACACGCCACCGAATCGCGGCAGCTGGCAGTTGGTAACGCGCATGGACTCCGCGATCGGCACCGATGTTTTCGACCAAGCCGTACTTCTGGAGGCGTTCGAACATCTGCTCGATGATCGTGGTCGTAGCGTCTAGCGTCAGCTTGCCCGCCACTCCAAGTGCCTTCTGCGTGCGCAGGAACTGACCATAACCGCCTCTAGCTGAGATGTAGACCCACTCGCGGTTGTCACCCTTGGACCGGCCGCGAAGCAGCACTTCGGTCGCATACTGAAGCCGTTCGTCCTCGAGAGCCCATGGACCGGCGAGTCGTTGGGCGGCCCGACGCTCAAGTCCCTCCTGGTGCTCTCGATCGAGCACGTCGACCTTGATCGCCAGCTCCCTTCGCACTGTGTCCAGTAGCACCCGCAGAAGGAACGCACGCTTGGCTGGGGCGGCCGTTGCGAGCGCATCGTGGCACCCGACCCACTCTTCTTCATCGGCGGCGAGTTCCGGCAAGGACTCGTACTCAATCGTCAGCAGTCCGCATTGCTCCAGGTTGGGCTGCGTGAGGCGCCAGCCACGTACCAAGTCACGGTAGAGCCGATACGCGAGCACCTCCCGCAGGACCCGATCTGTATCCGACCTGGCAAGACCCTTGAGCTCCGGTTCGCGCGAATACGCCGCCACGGGCAAGCCAAGTGTCGCAAAGACGCGCTGTGGCACTTCGTCGTGGGCGAGTCCAGCCTCCCCCGCGGCGTCCACGGCTCGCCACAGCGCGGCTCGCAAGAGCGTAACCTGTACAAAGTCGTTGAAGTGGCCGGCTTGGAGGGATGCATCCTGGCGATTGTCCGTGAAGGACAACAGCTTCTTGGCATCGTTCGACAGGTGAGGGTCGTTCCGCAGGCAGCGGATTGCGGCCAGCGACATGATCGTCGTTGCGGTCGACCGTCCTTCGGAGCCAAGCGTGGTCAGGCGGGAGAAGTCTCGTCCGAGCCGACCCGCGTAGGCAACGCCACAAGACAGACAGAACCGAAACGGGGTCGAGATCCACCACGCGGTGGTTGAGCCGTCCGCCCCATCCGTACCCAACACAAGCCCTCCGTCCGGTCGGACGGCGATGGGCTGCGGCAAGTGGGGGCGGTAGTTGGCCTTGATGCGACCGGACTCGTCGAACCAGTCTTCGGGAAGGCGTTCAAGTAGCTGATCCGCGTTCTCAGGCCAGGGCTTATCTTCGCTGATGTAAATGAAACCTGGTAACTGCCCTCGCTCACCGGCCATATCTCCGATATCCCGTGGAATGAGAAACGCCGTGTCGTCGGTTGTCACCCGATGTACCGCGTAATAGTCCTGGCCGCACGCACGGCAGAACGCGAGCGGGAGCAGAACACGATCGCGATCTCCGGGAACGAATCGCTGGCGCTGCAACGTACTGTATCGAACGTTCGGCGCCTGAGGTGACGCATATACCGTGTCGCCACGGCTCAGGAATTGATGCAAGCGGAATGCGAACACGGGAAACCCTGTGGCCGGGTTCGGCACGTCATAGCCAGCCAACAACTGCGTACGAATCGCAACGTCGCAGACTTGCTGATCTATGCCGGTGAGCATGGCCAGTTGGTTCGCCGCGCCGCCGGTCCCCTCGATCTGCCGGGGTGCGGCACGTACCAACCGCCCGTCCTCTTCCGTCAATCCCAGCGTCGACTCGATCCACGTGGCGAGCGGGTCAGAGACAAACGTCGCGAATTCGCTCGGAGGAGCGATGCCGGCATCGAGCCTCGCCCGAAGGTCGCCGATGAAGTTGGGATCTTGCACGTCGCGATCGGGAGTCGCTCGGACAAGGGTCTCGGAAATGACGTGAGCAGGAAGCACGTGGGCGCCGAAGAGCAGCGCGGCGACCTTGGCTACCTCTGCCTGACGGTCCGCGGGAGTCCCCTTGGTCGACAGCGTCGCCGACGTGCCGACGAAGAGAATCTGCTCGGACGTCGCTGCCTCCTTGAGCCTCCGGACGAGCAGCCCCACATCTGCGCCCTGTCTGCCGCGGTAAGTGTGCAGTTCGTCGAGGACTAGGAATCTCAAGTCGGAGAACTGGGTCACCAAGCGTCGGTCGCGGTAGCGGGTGAGGATCAGCTCAAGCATGACGTAATTGGTCAGCACGATGTCAGGCGGGTTCTGAAGGAGCTGTTGACGCGCCTCTTCGGACTCCTGCCCCGTGTAGCGTGCGTAGCTCACGGGCGCCTGGTCGCCCCATGGCCCATGCGCAATGAACTTCTCCAGCTCTTCGTACTGACTGTTGGCCAGTGCGTTCATCGGATAGACGACGATGGCCTTCACGCCGTTGCCGGACCCGGTGCGAAGAACATGGTCCACGATCGGTACGATATAGCTGAGGCTCTTTCCAGATCCAGTGCCGGTCGTGAGTACGTAGTTATTCCCAGCACGAGCGGCCCGAATGGCGTCAACCTGATGCTGATGCAGCATCATGGGCGAGCCATTGACGTTGTCTGGTGACTTGCCCATTCTGAATATTGAGCGTGCGCCTTCGTGGAGCAGCCCTTCGTCAACCAAGTTGTCGATCGTGCCTCCGGCACGAAACGTTGGATTCAGGCCGATCTGAGGGTACGGCCAGAGTGTGCCTTCCGCAAGCGCTTGTTCGACACGATCTCTAATCCGTGCGTCCTGGATACGCATGAAGCTGGTGGCATATGCGCGATAAGCCTGGATCAAGTCATCGCGCAGTTTGAATACATCCATGTCGGCTTCCTAAAGGGGGTATGGTAGAGACTTGTTCTGCATGACATCGCAGCTTTCTCGGCAGCCGAGCGAGGCACGAAAGAACAGTCTGTGTCATCCGTTGCACTGGGAATGGCACAGGCAGGATGAATGGGCGAATGCACTGTCGATAAGTCCGTTGCCGGCGCGGCTACCGCGAACGATAGGATACACGTGCGCACCCATCACGTCACGGCGGATTGAGCCAAGCGCGAGCCCATGCTCGCGGCCGGGTCGCAGCGCATGCGGTACGAGGGACTGACTGGAGGTGAGAGAGCATCGCATTCGTGGACCCGGGCACCGTCTGTGGATCGGGACACGGTTCGCCGCCATGGCTTGCCGCTTCACCGGCCGCCGGGCGCAAGCTCGACCACTTAGCTATCCGCCCAACTTGAATGCGTCCGCAAGGGGGCCCGCTCCGTCGTCCGGGCGCACCGATCTGCGGATGATCGTGCCATACAGGGATGGGTGTCCCTCCTAGCGCCAGACCCATACAATGTGTCTGCTCGCGGCGGGGGACGGGTATGAGCAACTTTCGACCGGACTACAAGGGATGAGCGCAGCACTCATGATCCAGGTCAACTTCTTCGTCGCCACCACCTACCTCGTCTCCATCGCCTGTATCGCGTATGTCGCGTTCCGACTTGGGATACGCTTCCGAGCTGAGCCATCCACGCACCAGGAACCAGGGACCGACCTGGCACCGCGTCGCCCCGAGCGTGAGGGCGCGAGCCTGCAATCGGCGCCGACCTCGGCGACGATCGACTCATCCGACCAGCCGTTGGCCCGCATCGACAACCCCATCACGCGCCTTACCTTCCGCGAGTCAATGGACGTCGAACGATTCGCGACCGCCAGCATCGAGTCGTCCACGGCAGGGATCAACGCGTTCTTGGCAAGTCGCGCGGCCGACGGGATCGTGGTCACCGTGCATAGCGTGCGCCTGGTCCAGCAAGGCACCGAGATGATCGTCAGTGCAACTGCTCATGGGCAGGAACTGTTCAAGCAAGGTCTTGTCACGCATATGCGCGCCGCCGACGGCAGCCGACGTCCACTGTTGGTCTTCAAGGACACCCGCCGAATTGCCGCGCAACTCAAGGAGCTGCCGGTATCCGCGATCACATCCAAGCTGGCAAGCGTGACGAGCATTGCCGTCGGTGGAGCCCATCTCGTGGCGGGCGCCGACATCGCCAAGCGGCTTGGCCAGGTGGAGCGCAAACTGGACTTCCTCCTCGCCGCACGGCGGATCGACCAATGGGCGCAGCTGGAGCGCATCTACATCGCCGCCCGTGAGCTTGCGTCTGGCGAACTGATTCACGATCATCAGCTTGAGATGTGGCGCTTGAGGGGCGAGTTGCGTGAGCTTCGATCGGCGTGGCGCAGGGAACTCCAACTGAGACTGGAGCGAATCGAGGACCCTGCCAGCGCCTCGTGGTTCAAGCGGCATGTGACGAAGCAGAGCACCGTCGACAAGCACGTGGCGGGGCAGATCAGTGCTGGGGAGGCGGAGGTGGCGTTGATCGAGTACTCGATGCGTCTCGAGTACTTGCTCGCCGTGGGCAGTAACACAATCGATGCGTTCGGGCTCTCGCAGGCCAGCGAGCTAGAGCAGCTCAGCGAACTGGCGGATGACCTGCGGAAGAAGGCGAATTACATTCAGGGCGAGGACCACGACAAGTCGGTGGAGCCCATGGTTCGCGCGATCACCGCAATCGTCGAAGCGCACCGCGCGCTCTTGCCGGTCGAGGGCCATGTGCTCGGCAGTCCACGTGACCAGCTCACGCTGGCACGACAGGAAATCGTCCATGCCATCGCTGCGAAGACCGAAGGGGATCATGCATTGCTGCACACCCAGAAGACGCAGCCTGCTAACGGGGATGACGAGCGCGCTGAAGTCGACCAGGGCGCACATTCATAGGACATCGGAGGGAGTTGCGACCGTACACATCGGTCCATTGGCATCCTGACGTGCCCCCAAGAGTTGGTCCAGCGGCTAAGAGGGGACGGCCGTCGGTCATCAGGGAATTCACGCCGGCCTCCGCCCCTCATGCACCAACGCGACGATCTCGTCCGTCGTCAGACCCAGGTCCACGCCCTCGACGTCCAGCGGTGACCCCTGCCGTACATCGGGCCGCAACACGAACACCTGCCCGTCCCGTCGTCGAATCCGTACGGCGCCGTCCCGGCGTGCTCGGTCGAGCAGCTCGGCAAAGCGCTGGCGGGCCTCGGAATACGTGAACTCCGTCATTCGCTCACCTCCACTACCTCGACCCCGGCGCTTGCGGCGACCCGCGCCAACGCCTTGTCCAAGGTCAACAGCGGCGCCCGCTGGGAAAGGGCGCAGATCACCAAGTACGCGTCGTACGCGTACATGCCGTGCTCGGCGGCGAAGTCAAGCGCCATCGCCAAGTCGACTTCGACCAGCCGCAGCGGGATCGCCTCATAGGCGGACAGGCAGTGCTGCACATCCGCCAGCGTCGCGCGCCGTCGCTTGAGCAGACTGCTGAGCGCGTTGCCGATCTCCCAGTGCACGGAGCCAGGCGCGATGAGATCGACCCCGTCGGTTACCCGGATCAAGGCTGCGCGCTGTGGCTCACTGGTCAGCACGGCCACGATGGCAGACGTATCAATGACCATGATCATTGCGTGACTGTACAATTGTACGCGTTAACCGTCAAGGGTGGTGGTTGACGGCTCCTGTCGCCTTACGGATGACTCCACACTGACGCGTGGAGACCGCGCGCCCCGCGGGCCTTAAGGGGACTGAGTGGCAGTGGTGGTGATCCAGCTCCGGCAGCGCCGGCGCTGACACAACTCGTCACTTAGCCTCCGGCCCCAACCCCACCCACCCCCCATCCACCCACTCCGGATCCCCCGTCATCCACTTCCGCATCGCCACATACCGCGCATGCTGCCCCGGATCTTCCGCGTTCCGCACGTACGCTTCCTTGTCCGTGAAGAACACCGCCAACCACACCTCGTCCGCGCGCTCGTCCGGGATCAGCAGGCGCGAGCCGAGGAACCCCGGCACCGCCACGCTCTCGCCCGCTTCGATCGCGGCCACCAGCGCCGCTCGGTCTTCCGGACGGACGGATCCGCGCATGATCGTGCCGTACATGGTTGGGACTCCTCTGGTGGCCGGCGGCGTGGCCTCCGGCGCTGTGTACGGCCATCAGCTACGCGATGTTTTGCAGCGCATTCACGAACTGCCGCCCGGTCAGCGGCACCGGCAGCGGCTTTCCCTCGAGCGCATAGACCTCGATCGTTTCGTCCACGATGTCGCAGAGCTCGGCGAACACTGCCTTGGCGTCATCGCCGTGGCACCCCCCATAGAACAGCTCGGGGCAGCTGCCGATGAAGCAATCGTCCTCATCGGACCATTCGACCAACTTGACGTATCGGTCTCCCGTGCTCATCGGATGGACTCCTCAATGGCCAATCGAACGGCCTTCTCGAGATACACTTTCGCATCGTCACCGGGCTTCCCGGCGATTGTCACCGGCTTGCGCACGTTCGGGTGTGCGAAGTTGCGATGGCTGCCCTTGCCGCCACGGTCGAGGAACCCTGCCTGCTCTAGGTCTCGGATCAGATCCCTCACCTTGCGCGGCAATGTCGGCGTCCTCTCGAATGCTGAACGACCGCGCAAGGCGTCATTGAAGTACTGAGCGCACAGCCGGTTCTGGCGGCGGCCCGCTTCTTGGCCATTGTACGCGCGGGTCGTCGTGTGAAGCTGCCACGGTTACTGCGGACACCCATCTCTTGTGGTGAACGGAGTCCAAGGGGACAGGCCAACGTCACCCCTCCAACACCCGCACCACCACCTTCCCCCGCGCCCGCCCCTGCTCCATGTACCGCACCGCCTCCGCCGCCTCGCCCAGCGGAAACGCCTTGTCGACGACCGGCACCACCTGGCCGGCCTCGATCATCCCCGTCAGCGTGACCAGGTCGTCCTTCCGCTCGTCCGGCATGAGCCCCTTGAGCTTCTGCTTGGACCCCATCGCCCGCAGCGGCGCCAGCATCCCGCGCAGGAAGCCGCCCATAAACCGGCCCCCGCCCTCTCCGCCAACAACCACCAATGTCCCGTCGGCGTTCAGCGCCCGCCGCAGCTGGGACAACGGCCGCCTGCCGCCCGTGTCGACGATGAGGTCGTAGCGGCGCGAGCCGTCCGTGCAGTCCTCGCGGGTGTAGTCGATCACGTGGTCGGCGCCGATCGACCGGACGAGGTCCGCCTTGCCCGTGCTGCAGACGCCGGTCACCTCGGCCCCGATGGCCTTGGCGATCTGCACCGCGTACGTGCCGACGCCGCCCGAGGCGCCGATGATCAGCGCCTTCTGGCCCGCCTTCAGATCGCCCGCGTCGCGGACGCTGTGGAGCGCGGTGATCGCGGACACCGGCACCACCGCCGCCTGCTCGAACGTGACGTTCTTCGGCTTGGGCGCGAGCTGCGTCGCCTTGGCGCACACGTACTCGGCGAAGCTGCCGTCGCTGAACCCGTAGACCTCGTCGCCCGCCTTGAACTGCGTGACGTTCCGGCCGACCGCCTCGACCGTCCCGGCGACCTCGCGGCCCCGCACCGCCACCTTTGGCGCGCGGAAGCCCATCCCGATAACCCGCATCAGGTACGGCAGCCCCGTCATCAGATGCCAGACGCCCCGGTCGACGCCCGCGGCGTGGACGCGGACGAGCACGTCGTCGTCGCCAGGCTCCGGCTTGGCGATGTCCTTGAACTGCAGGACATCGGCGGAACCATACTTGTCTTGAACAATCGCCTTGATGGTGCACCTCGGTTGCCGAAAGCGGGACTCGGAAACGCGATCCCGCCGCCCGGAGTCTACACCCCTCGGGTCGAACGCCGAGACCCGCGCCGTGTCCTTCCGAGATCGCCCGAAGATCTAACCGAGACTCGCGTCGTGTCTAACCGAGACTTGCGTCCTGTCTCGGTTAGACACGACGGCTGTCTAACCGAGATCCGCCAGGCATCTCATCGAGGCGCCGAGCACGCGCTGCAACGAATTCATCGTGTCGTCCGCGGCCACGGGACAACCCTCCCGCTGGCGTCACCCGGTTCCCCCTCACGCCGCAGCCATCGCCGGAGCAGCTCCTCGACCTCCGCGTCCGACAGGCCAGGGTGGTTGCGGCGAAAGCGAAGTCGCTCCATCGCCACACCTGCCTCGAACAGATCGAACGCCAAGCGAAGTCGTACGGCGCGCGGGTCCATCGACAGGGTGTCAGGCGTGGCAGGCATGGCGGCTCCGATCATGGCAGACGTGCGGCGGCATGATAGCAGCAGAGAGGGGCGGCCCCCACTCGGACCGCCCCTTGCGACAGTCTATTCGGTTGTCCCTCCCGCACGCGGAGTGGCTACATCGTCGTTGCTTTCGTGCGCCCCGGCGGCATCTCCAGCGCATCGCCCGGGTGCTCCCGGTCCCAGCGCTCCTTCAGCGACGCCAGGTCCAGCCCGATCGACTCCCGGTGCTGGATCGTCCCCTGGAAGGCGTCGATGTCGGACAGCCCGTCGCGCAGCTCGCTCGCCAAGCGGACCGTCGGGTACATCGTCCCGTCCATCCGGACCTCGACGCCGAACACGCCGATGCCCGGCAGGCGGACCTTCTTGCCGTCGCGCAACTGCAGCAGCACGATGCGCCCGAGCTCCTCGAGGACCATCCGGGCCAGCGGACGCGTCACCAGCGTCCCGACGGCCAGGTAGTCGGCCAGCTCGTCGAGGCCGACGGTCACGGCGCCGACGATGCGCGGGCGGTAGGCGGACAGAGCCTGAATCCACGTTGCCATGTTGACGTCTCCTGTTGGGTGGACCGTGCGCCCGCCGGCAAGCCGCCTCGGGCGATGGGGCCAGGATAACGCCTGTCAAGGTGCCGTGAACGGCGAGAACCTGTCGCGCGGCCGCCGCGCAGCCGTCGCTCTGGGGGCGAAACCGTTGCTTGGGAGGTGAAATTGTCGATCGGGACGATGGGGGGGCCGAGGTGCGTTGTGATGCGGGGGGCCTGTGGGCGATGCGATTGCATCGCCCCTACAACGCCTTGAACGCCTCGAACGGCTGCCGGCACCCGTTGCAGTAATGCACGCTCCGACACAGTGTCGACCCGAACGGGTTGTCCGTCACGGTGTCCATGCTGCCGCAGAACGGGCACGCCGTCGGCGGTTCATCCGGCGCGGCCAGCGTGAGGGAGAGCGTCGGGTCGGCCGTGAAGCGCGTCGCCGGCGGCGGCGGCGCCAGGCCGATCGCGCGCATCGCCTCGCGCGCGGCCGGCGCGATCCGGTCGCTGCTCCACGGCGGGTCGAGGACGACGCGCACCTCGACGGACGCCGCGCCGAGCGACGCCACCGCGGCCGCGATCTCGGTGCGCATCATGTCCAGCGCCGGACAGCCGGTGAACGTCGGCGTGATCGCGATGGTCACGGCGTCGCCTTCGGGGCCGGGAGCGATGGCGATGGACTGGACGATGCCGAGGTCGACGACGGACACCATCGGGATCTCGGGGTCGGCCACGCCGCGCAGCGCCGCTTCGACGGCCGCCCGGTCGAGGTGTCGTGTCACCACGTCGCCTCGGGGTCGGAGCGATGGAGCGACTGCATCGCGTCCAGCATCGCCCCCAGATCGTCCGTGTGCTCGCCCCGCCGCCCGCCGACGTCCGGCGCCACGGTCGCGATCGGAGCCGACAGCCCGGACTGCGCGAGGAGCTCGCGCACCGCGCCGAGCCAGACGGCCGAGAGCGCCGCCGACGGCGCCACCACGCCGAGCGCCGTCAGCGCCGCCTCGCCCGTCGTCGGCTCGAACAGGCCGAGCGCGGCCGGGAACAGGGCGTCGAGCGCCGACTGCAGCCGGTCGTGGCTGTCGGCGCCGGAGGTGCCCAGGCGCCGCACGTAGGCCTGGTTGTGCAGGAGGTGGTACTTCTTCTCCTGGCGCAGCTTGCCGGCGGCCACCGCCAGGGGCGGCCACGCACTGTGCCGCAGCGCGTCGTACTGGATGGCCTTGGCGATGTCGAACAGCGTCCGGCGGATCAGGCTGGTCGCGTAGTCGCCCCGCGGCAGCTCGACCAGCCGTGCGTTGCGCCACCCGGCCGCATCGCGCCGGAACGCCTGCTCGTCCGGCGTCGGCGCCCCGAGGTGCTCGGCGCGCAGCGTGTACCACACCAGCGCATGGCCGATTTCGTCCTGTGCCATGCTGCTGAACGCGATGTCCTCCTCCAGGATCGGCCCGAGCCCCGTCCACTCGCTGTCGCGGTGGCCCTGGAGCAGGGCGTCGTCCGCGAGCGCCAGGACGTAGGCGTCCAGTGCGGCGCGGGCCTCGGCGGGGGCGGAAGCGAGGTCGAAGGGGGTCGTGGTCGTCACGGGTTGCCCCCTGCCGCCGCCTCGTCGCCCGCGCGCTCCTTGCCCGCCTGCGCCTTCTTGCGCAGCCCCTGGAACCCGGCAGGATCGCGGTACATCTTGTCCGTCGTGTGCTCGAACATGTCCGCGTCCTCGTAGGCGGATGCCGCGATGGCGTCCTCCGGAACGACCCAGATGTTCACGCACGGCCCGCGGCGCGCGTAGTTCTCCTTGGCCAGCATGATCGCCATCTCGGCGTCCGGCGCGTGGAGCGTTCCGGCGTGCGTGTGATGCTCGCCGCGCTTCTCCTGGATGAAGACTTCCCAGTTGCCCCACTCCGTGTCGAAGTGCACGGCGTCGGGTGCGCCGCGCCGGGCGACGGTCAGGCGCTGGTGGTAGGGATCGAAGTGCCAGTCGCGGGTGTAGAACGGCATGTCGTGGCCGAACGCCACGCTCGGATCCGCATCGGCGGTCGGGTCACCGTACATCGTCGGCCTGCCGGGGGTGCGCGGGGCTCATGCGGCCGCCGGCAGCGGGGCGTGGCGGTCGAGCGCGGTCCGGAGCCATGAGCTCTCGTCGTAGATCAGCCGGCGCAGCGCCAGGCGCTCTTTGTTCATCGGGCCGTCGCCGTTGATCACGCGCTTGAACTCGTCCCAGTCCGGCTGGGTGATGATCCAGTCGCCGGTCTCGGGATCCTTGTGCAGGTCCTTGTCCGGGATGTCGAAGCCGAGCTCGATCATCTTCGGGACGAACTTGCGCAGGAACTCCTGGCGCTGCTCGTCGTTGCTCTTGGGCTTCACGCCCCAGCGGTGGAGGATCCCGGTGTGAACGCTCTGCTTGTCCGGCGGGCCGAAGAACATCATCGTGGGCCACCACCACCGGTTGAACGCCTCCTGCGCCATGTCGCGCTGCAGCTGCGTCCCGGTGGCCAGCGCCACCGTCACGTCGTAGCCCTGCTTGAGGTGGAATGCCTCCTCGTACGTGATCCGCTTCAGCGCGCGGGCGTACGGCCCGTACGAGCCCGTCGCCATGATCGTCTGGTTCACCACCGCCGCCCCGTCGATCAGCCAGCCGATCATCGCGATGTCGCCCCACGTCTCGGCCGGGTAGTTGAAGACGTTGGAGTACTTGGAGGTGCCGTTCAGCAGCTCCTCGATCATCTGCGTCCGCGGCTTGCCGAGCGTCTCCGCGGCCCGATAGAGGTACAGCGCGTGCCCGACCTCGTCCTGCACTTTGGCGATCAGCGCCAGCTTCCTCTTGAACGAGGGCGCAAACGGAATCCACTGCCCTTCCGGCAGCGCGCCCATCAGCTCGCTGTTGGCGTGCTGCTGGATGAGCCGGGTGAGCTGGCGCCGGTAGTCTGCGGGCATCCAATCCCCCGGCTCGATCCGCTCGCCGCGCGCGATCCGACCCTCGAACGCGATGAGCGCCTCGGGATCGCTCGTCGCCTCGGGGACGTCGGGGAGCGGGCCGAGGGGCAGTTCGGACATCATGACCACGGCGGGACCTCCAGCAGGGGCGGCGGACGGGAGCGGTTCGGACGTCGCCAACGGTAGTGGGCAGGCCGTTTGGCGTCAACCTTGGCCGGAGTTGGCTGAGTCTCGACGCCGCAGCCGCCTGCCTCGGTCACCCACCGGTCCCTCCCCCAGAATTGGGGGAGGGACCGGCCGGCGAAGCCGGCCAGGGAGGGGGCCTTCGCAGCACACGAAACAGGCCGGAGGGCATTCCTGCCTCCCGGCCCGTGTTTGGGCTCGTCGAGCGGCCTAAGCCGCCCGTAGCGTTATTCCTTGGGCGTCGGGACCGGGCACTTGGCCGACGACAGGTGGGTGTACACCCCGACGCGGTTGCCGATGCCGGGTGCACTGATGCTGAACACGGCGCGGTCGGCCGCGGCGCTGCCGTAGATCGGCTGCGCCAGGACCTTCACGTCGCGCGGGTAGTGCTCGGTCAGCGGCTCGAACGTCGCCTTCGTGAGGTCGCCGCCCTCGGCCGTGAAGCGGAACACGTGCTTCTCCCACGTGAAGAGGAGCATGTTCTCGCCGACGAGCGTCACGAACGACGGCACCGTCTTCCAGTTGGCCTGGCGCTTGATGATCCCGACGCCGCCGATCGTCTTGCCGTCCTTGGCCGCCGTGAGGCGGTGGATGGACGTGTCGCCGAAGGACTCCGACGTGCTGTTGAGCGTCGAGACGACGTACAGCGACGCGCCGTCGCCCGCCCAGGCGATCTGCGGCTGCGTCGTGTTCTCGAAGGCGTGGACCAGCGTCGGCTTGCCGGTGGCGAAGTCCAGGATCTGGACCGCCCAGCCGCCGATGCCGAGCGCCGTGGCGTACGCGATCTTCGTGCTGTCCGGCGCCCAGATGAGCTGCGCGCCGTTGGCCGTGATCGCCGGCTTGCGGTCGATCTCGATCGACGTCGCGGGCGTCGGCAGCTCGTTGCTCACCTCGATCGCGTTGTCGGTGCCGAGGCTGTAGACGACGATCTTGTCGGCCTCGAGATCGTAGCCCCGCAGCTCGCTCAGATCGCCGACGATCGCGGCCAGCTTGTTGCCGTCCGGTGAGAGGCTGAACGTCTGGATCGCCTCCTGGTTGAGGTCGTCGTTGAGCTTCACCACCGCCAGCCCGCCGCCGTCCCCGGGACGAAGGCTGACCGACGCGCCGGTCGGCGGAACGTTGCCGCTGTACAGGCTGGCCAGACCGCCGGACAGGTTCTTGCGCGACACCGCCAGCACGATCCGCTTGCCGTCCGCGCCGACCTGCACCTGTTCGAGCTTCTCGGCCACCTGCACCGGGCGGATCTGCGTCGGCCGCAGCACGTCCACCGTGGCATACGGCTCGATGACGACCTCCGAGTTCCACGTCGAGGCGATCGGGCGCACGCGCCCCAGCTTGACGTCGTACTCGTAGACGGCCCGGCTGTCCCGGCCCCACGCGTTCTTGTCGACGTTCGAGGGCAGCTCGGTCGAGATGTAGTACTCCCGCCCGCCGTCGGCCGTCGCGGCAAGGGACGAAACGCCCGAGCCGTAGCTCTCGAGGCACGGCGAGCCGTACGTGGACGGCGCCACCGCCTTGTCGGGCTCGGGCGTGCCGCCGAAGATTCCGCTCACCATATCGCATGCGCTGATGCTGAGCGCGAGTCCCGCCATGGACGCGAGCGCCGCGATGCGACCCGAATAGGCCGTCTGCGTCAAGGCCATTCGCTGCTCTCCTGTGTGCAAGTGACGTGATCGCTGGAAGACACCGCCCATCGGCCCCAGCGAGATGCGGGCCACCGGACGGTCGATCTGCCTCAAGAAGTGCCGTTCCCCGCCACCGATTGCGACGGCACCCCGGATACCCCCGTTCCCCAGCGCGCAAGTGTACCCAACAGTTGCCGACACTTCCTTGACTGGAAGCGGACGATCAACTGACAAAGGCCGCCCGCCGGCGCACGTGGCCGCCATATCTTTGCGATTCGCCGCTGTCTGTCAAGCCGAACGAGGCGGATCGTCCGCGCGCAGCGCGTCGTCCGACGGCGGCGCGAGCCGTATAATGGGCCGTCGACGGCGCCCCGATGCGCTGGGCACCCGCGGCAAGCGGGCTGCCAAGCCGACAAACGGAGGCGCGCATGGTCCCACAACACGAGGCCCGGTTCGAGGCTGGGATCGACATCGGGATCGACAACGGGATCGACAACGGGGTCGACAGCAGGATCGACGGCGGCGTCGACGGCGGCGTCGACAACGCTGTGGAAACGTACCCCGCCGCTCGGCCCGCCGCGTCCGCGCCGGCCGGCACGCTGTCGTCCGACCTCCTCGCCCTCGTCCGCCCGCGCCTGGCCACGCTCGGCTTGGCCGTCGTCGCGCTGTCCTACGTGATCGCGCAGCCGACGGAGCACGATGCGTCGCGGCTGGTCGCGCTCCTCGTCGGCAGCGCGCTGGCGCTGTGCGGTTCGAGCGCGCTGAACCAGGTGGCGGAGTGGCGGCGCGACGCCCAGATGCGGCGCACGGCGATGCGGCCGATCCCGATGGGCCGGCTCAAGCCGTGGGCGGCCGGCATGTTCGGCGGGATCCTCGCCGTGGCCGGCGTCCGGGTGCTGTGGGGCGTCGAGCCGCTCGCGGCGTGGGCCGCCGTCGGCGGTGTGCTGAGCTATGTCGGCGTGTACACGCCGCTGAAGACCCACACGCCCCTGGCCACGATCGTCGGCTCCGTGCCCGGTGCGCTGCCCGTGCTGATGGGCTGGGCGGTGGCGCGCGGCGAGATCGATCTGGCGGGCTGGACGGTGTTCGCCATCCTGTTCGTCTGGCAGCTGCCGCACTTCCTGGCGATCGCCTGGATGTACCGCGTGGACTATGCCCGCGCCGGCTTCCGGATCCTGCCCGACGGCGAGGCGGCCGGCGGGTTCGTCGCCCGCCAGATCGTCGCCTCCACGGTGCTGCTCATCGCGGCCAGCATGTTGCCGGTGGGCGTCGGGCTGGTCGGCGGCGCGTACGCCGTGTGCGCGCTCGTGCTCGGCGCCGCGTTCCTCGCCGCCTCGATCCAGTTCGCCCGCCTCCGGTCGGGTGCGGCGGCGCGGCGTGTCCTGAAGGTCTCCGTGATCTACCTGCCGCTGCTGTTCGCGGCGCTGGCCTGGTTCAACGTGCCGCGATAGCGGCCGGGCGGCAGCGAGCCGGCGCCCGTGCGTTCGCGGGCGCCCTCGCCTCAGATGAGCAGCTGGTAGCCGTAGCCGCGCTTGTGCGAGACGATCGGCGTGCCGGGCGCCACCTCGGCCAGCCGCTTGCGCAGCCGGCGCACGAGCCCCTCGATCGCCAGGTCGGAGACGCCGTCGGTGAACCCCGGATAGCACCGGGCGCACACCTCGTCGCGCGTGAACACGCGGCCCGGCTCGCTGGCCAGCAGCTCGATCAGCAGGTACTGCGGCACGGTCAGCGGCGGATCGATCGGCCGGCCGTTCAGGACCACACGGCGATTCTCGGTGTCGACGCGCAGCCGCAGCGTGTGCCCGGCCTCGGTCCACGCGGTCGCGTCGCCGTCCAGGAAGACGAACCGATAGTTCGGCGGGATCTCGATCGTGTCGCCGTCGCGCAGGCGCGTCGCGCGCTCGATCGCGTTGCCGTTCAGCCGGATACCGTTGCGGCTCTCGAGGTCGAAGAGGACCCAGTGGTCGCCCTCATGGCGGATGGACGCATGCCGCCGCGACACCTCACGGTCGACCAGCACGACGTCGCAGCTGTCCGAGCGGCCGATCGTCAGCGCGGTGCTCTCCAGCGTCCATGACGCGGAAGGACGGCCCGGCCCCTCTTGCAGGATCAACAAGCTTCGAATCGACATCGCTGCCTCGTCGTGACCGATCGTCCGCGGCCGGCGTCGACCGTCCGCCGTCGGCTTCGCCCCGCG
>Ga0138256_10000921_pt1 | contig 31725 bp, 24 predicted proteins | sample KNB2016incub_MG_FD_105486 | JGI IMG/M metagenome (GOLD analysis project Ga0138256, IMG submission 105486) | Active sludge microbial communities from wastewater in Klosterneuburg, Austria - KNB2014incub_MG | ecosystem: Engineered > WWTP > Activated sludge > Unclassified | place: Austria... | reverse complement strand
GAAAAATGAGCGTGTCGTCAGCCACCAGCACCCTGCTTCTGCAGAGATCAATAAACAATTACAAAAAGTGCTGGCCGCCGCTGATAACGCCTTTCAGAAGCTCAAATTTTCCGGGGAAGAATTTACATTGGATGACCTGGTCAATGAAATGAAATGCAAAACACAGCCTCCACAAACGCTCCAGGAATTCATGGCCCTGAAAGAAAAGGAACTGGCTGACCGGGTGGGAGTGGATATCGAGCAAACCACGTTTTACAAGTACAAGCGTAGGTTTTAAAATGTTTCTGTTACTCAACAATACAAGGTATGTTGAGAATGGTAAGTTATCGGCCAAAGATTATCATTTTCCAATTAAACTCTCCATACAGCCCTCAAAACCTGCGGAGCTTACATATAAAGTAATAAAAGAAATAATCACTCAGGTGTACCAGTTCAGTAGAATGTATTGGAAAAGCATCAGTCAACAAAATCTGCCCGAAACAACCATCTACCCCGAAATGGTAGCTGAAATCATCCCTCACTTTGAGGATAATCACGGATAATCCATAAACAACTACTTTTAATCCTAATTTGGAAACAGCAATACAAATACTTTTTAATAGCTTCGTTTCTGGACTGCTCCTTAGTCTTGTAGCTATTGGCTTTACTTATATTTTTCGGGTAACCAAGGTGTTTCATCTTGCACATGGGGGCATTTATATTGCAGGTGCATTTTCTTGTTGGTGGATGTTAGCAAAAACAAATAACTGGTTTGCTTCAATTGCTTTCGCAATTGCTGTAGTGTCAATCCTAATTTACTTGATTGAAAAGACTATTTATTTACCTCTTAATAAAAAACAATCAAATCAGAGTATTTCATTTATTGCTTCAACAGGCTTATATGTGATAACGATAAACGTTTTGGCTTTGTTTCTTGGAAATGATAAAAAAGTATTTAATAGTTCAATATCGGGTAGCTATGATTATGGCAGTATCATTTTTACTAAAGTACAATTGTTTCAGAGCATGATTGCAATGTTGTCCATTGCAAGCTTTTCTATTTATCTTAAAATCACCAAGTCCAATTTGACTTTGCAAGCTGTTTCAGATAATGAAACCATGAGCAAAGTATTTGGCATCAATACAGAAAAAGCAAGGGTAAATGTTTTCATTGTCGGAAGTATTTTGGCTTCCATATCAGCCATTCTTAAAATGTTAGAATTTGGAATGGACTTACAACATGGAATGAGCATTACTTTAACTGCTTCTGTTGTAATTGTTTTGGTTTCAAGATTAGATATAGGGCTTTGTGTTTTATTTTCCATTTTATTAACAATCCTTCAAAGTACTATTGAATTGTATTTAAATCCTCAATGGAAAGAAGGAATTACATTCTTGATTTTGTTATTGGTGATTTTATTTAGAACGGAAGGTATAATTAGTTACAACCTAAGAAAAGACAGGTTATGAATTATTTACTTTACATATTGGTAATGCTTGAAATCTACACCCTGCTTGCACTAAGTGCTAATCAGAAAGTGGGCATGTCAGGTTTGTTGAGTTTTGCACAAGCAGTTTTTTACGGTATGGGTGCCTACGTTACGGCAATTTTCATAACAAAATTTGGGTTCTCTTATTGGTTAGCTTTGCCTGTGGCAATCCTTACTTGTGTGTTAGTTGCTTTACTTTTCAGTTTCATTGCTGGCAAAGTAAGAGAGTTGTATTTCAGTTTGGCAACATTGGCTCTACAAGTCATTTTCTTTTCAATAGTTTTCAATTGGACATCTATAACTGGTGGGGCTGATGGCATTAGAAAGATTTCCCATCCTGCAATATTTGGCTTTGAAATAAATACACCTAGCAGCTTTGCTGTCTTCGGTGGATTTTGGGTTTTAGTTGTACTTCTATTTTATGGTTGGTTTTTAAAAACCCCAATCAGCCGAATGATAAAAGCTACAAGGGATGACCAAATCGCTGTTTTGAGTTTGGGTAAAAATCCCAATTATTATAAACGTATCAGCATCATTCTTTCAGCAATCATTGCAGGTATTGCAGGTAGTCTGTACGCTACCTACTCCGCTTATATAGACCCCACTTCATTCAACTTAGATGAATCCATTCTGATTTTAAGCATCGTTTTAATTGGTGGAGCAGGAAGGATAATTGGGCCCATTACTGGAGCCCTTATTTACATTCTACTCCCTAAGCTTTTAGAGTTTATTCAAATGCCTGATAATATTGCAGCAAACATAAGAATGATAATATTTGGTGTATTGTTAGTCCTGATTGTCCGTTTCAAACCCAAAGGTATTTTTGGAAAATACTTAATTCAATGAGCTGTATTTTAAATATAGAAAATCTAAACAAATCTTTTGATGGTATTACACCAGTAAAAGATGTTTCATTTAAAATAAAGAAGCAAAGTATTGTATTAATAACAGGAGAGAATGGAGCAGGGAAAACTACAGTATTCAACCTCATTACTGGTTTAGAAAAATCAACAAAAGGAAAAATCATTTTCAATGGAAACAACATTGAAACAAAATCTGCTTTGCAGATTTCTCAATTAGGAATTATTCGTTTGTATCAACAGCCACGATTGTTTAAGAATTTATTGGTGTGGGAAAATTTAGTTTCAGCAGCTCAAAACAACATTGGAAACAGTTTTCTCAATCTCATTTTAAAATCGAAAATAGCAAGGCAAGAAGATGAAACGCTGAAACAAAAAGCCATTAACTTGCTTACAAAATTTGGTTTGCAAGATTTGAGCAACAAAATAGCCGGAGAACTTTCTTACGGGCAACAAAAACTTATTTCTTTTTGTATGATAGCCATGAACGGTACATTATTGGCTCTATTGGATGAACCATTTGCTGGATTAAATCCACAAACCATAGATCGTTTTAGCAATATGGTTTTGCAGATGCAAAGTGAGGGCATTACATTTTTAATAATAGAGCATAACATTACTAAAGCATTGGCAATTGCAGATAGTCACATTGAAATGAAAGATGGAATAATAAAAACTATAAATAGCATTGTAAATGTATGAGTGAATTGCTTGAAATACAAAATCTTAGCTCTGGTTATAACGGCAAGGATGTTTTGCAAGACATTTCTCTTTCAGTAGGCAAAGGTGAGGTGTTAGGTATAATTGGGCAAAATGGGTCTGGAAAAAGCACTTTGCTCAAAACTATTGCAAGGATTATTACGGATAATGCTGGGAATGTTTTCTTTGCAGGTGTGGAGTTGAATAACAAAAATACATGGGATTTAAAACAGCTTGGCTTATCTTGGTTTGTGCAGGGCGGCATGGTGTTTCCTACAATGAAAGTAAGTGAACATTTTGAATTTACTTTAAAAGGGAAAAGTAAAAGTGAATCAGCACATATAAAAGAAAATTGTATTTCCTTTTTCCCAGCCTTGGCAAGCTGTATGGATAAAAGAGGCGGAAACCTTTCTGGCGGACAAAGACAGATGCTTTCGTTTGCTATGTTGCTTTCGCAAAAAACACAATGTTGGTTACTTGACGAACCAACAGCCGGTCTTGCCCCTGAAGCTGTAAAGGATGCTGTTGATTTTTTAAATAAAATGAAAGAACAAGAAAATAAAACCATGATTTTAGTGGAGCATAATTATCAGGTTGCCTTTGAACTGGCAGACAAAATTGCGGTAATTAAAGATGGTAAAATCTACAATAGCTTCCAGAAAACAGAATTTCTTAAAGAAAATTTTTTAAACAAACATTTATACAATTAAAAATATGGCAACAATGAAAAAGAATTTAATTTATGCAACCACCCTTTCACTACTAAGTATTATTATGCTTAGTTCCTGCAACAATAGCAGCAGTGGAGATAAATCAACTAAAGTTAATATTGGTGTCGTTCTCCCTTTGACTGGTGAACTTGCAAGTTATTCTGAACCAATGAAACAGGGTATGGAGTTAGCCGTAGAGGAAATAAATAAAGCAGATAGCGCTAAAGCAGAATTAAAGTTTATTGATACCAAAGCAGAAGCAAAAACAGCAGTTAATGCTATTATGCAAATGATAAATGTAGATAAAATAAGCTACTTTATTGGAGATATTAGCAGCACAACCACTTTAGCAATGATTCCCGTTATTGAATCCAATAAAGCTTTTATACTTTCTCCAGGCGCATCAAGCCCTAAACTGTCAGGTATAAGCACATCCTTTGCAAGAAATTATCCTTCAAGTTTAGATGAATCATTAAAATCTGCCGAATATGCTTACAATAATTTAAAGGCATCTAAAGCTACAATAGTTTATGTGAACAATGAGTATGGTATTGGGCTAAAAGACGCTTTTGAAATGCGTTACAAACAACTGGGCGGCAATTTATTGGCTTCCGAAATATACAACTTTGGAGATGTTGATTTTAAAACTATTATTTTGAAAATAAAGGCGCATAACCCTGACATGATATACTTAGCAGGTAATCAAAAAGAGATGGGCAACTTTATGAAGCAATTAAGAGACAGTAAATTTTCTTGTAAAGTAATAAGCAATATCAGCTTCTTAGAACCCGATTGTATAAATATTGCCAAAGAAGCAGCCGAAGGTGTTATGGTTCCAGTGGCATATTACAATCCCAATGATTCTACTTCTTCTACTGCTATGAATTTTGGTAAGTTATACAAGCAAAAATTTAATGCTGATGCCTCTGTTGCAGTTGCAGTAGGCTATGATGCTGTAATGCTTATTTACAACTCTATTAAAAAAGAAGGGAATGACCCACAGAAGGTTGCTGATTACATCCGCAATTTAAAAAATTATAACGGAGCTCTTGGTAATTTCAGTTTTGAAAACGGAGACATCAATATGAAAACTGTTTTCAAGATTGTACAAAATGGCAAAGCAGTAGATATAAAATAAGCATTAAGTAATGAAAGCCATTAAGAGAGCTATAGTATGTGGGAGTACTGATGGAATTGGAAAAGCAATTGCCCTTAGCCTTTGTAAAGAAGGCTATGCTATTACTCTAATTGCAAGAGACTTAAGAAAACTTGAAATAGTTAAATCAGAATTAGACAAACTAAATTCCAATAATCATTTCTTCATTCAATTAGATTTTAATCAACCGGAGAGTATAAAGCCAAGCTTGGCTGCTGTTGAAAATTGGCAAGCAACAGAGTTTATGTTAATTAATAATGTTGGTGGCCCTATGCCACAAAATATTTTAGAGTGTGAGATACAAGATTTTCAGTCTGTTTTCAATAAATACCTTTTAAGTTTTAGCGAACTTTCAAAGTTCTTTGGCTCTAAAATGAAAAAAGCTAATTGGGGGCGAATTGTAAATATCTTAGGTACAACTATACTTGAACCAATCCCTGGATTTAGCTTGTCTGTAGTAAAAAGTGCAACATCTAATTGGGCAAAAGCACTTTCTATAGAATTGGGTAAATTCAATATCACAGTTAATAATGTTTTGCCTGGTCCAACCAACACAAAAGAATTAGACGAAATAATAGATATTGTATCAAAGCAAACTGGTATTACAAGAGAGCAATTAATAAATGATACAGTCACAAGAATACCATTAAGAAGATTTGCCGAACCTACTGAAATAGCAGATAGTGTAACTTTTCTTTGCTCTGATAAAGCAGCCTTTATAACCGGAAGTAATATTAAAATTGATGGAGGATATTCAACATGCCTGTAATAAGGACAAATAGCAAATTTAGAAGCGTATCAAAGGCGTTACAAACAAGAAATGATATTAAAATGTTCTTGCTTTCGGATAGACCAATAAGGGAGATTTTTGATTTTGATGTTTCCATGCTACCGCATAGGGTTGAATTGTATACAAGACTTTACACAGTTATTGAAGGCACAGGTTGTTATTGTGTTCATCTACCAAACAACAATTTACTTAGAATAAAAATGGAATATGCTAATAGCATGGGCAACAATCACTATTCCCGTTATTGGATACCTTACCTTTTTATTGCAGAAGCATTTGGGATTATAAACCCCGACAAAACTGAAATAATAGAAATAACATCTGGTAGTGCTGGCATTTCATTGGCTTTGGCTTGTAAAGAACTCGGTTATGCATTAACAATGATTGTTCCTTCTATGTTGCCAGAATCAAGAGTTAAACCAATTTCTGATGCAGGTGCAAAACTTATTAAAGTTGAAGGCTATATTGATAGTTGCGTTTTAAAATTGAGAGAACTAATACAAACAGGACAATATTTTGCTGCTAATCATAGTGAAGAAACCTCTAATTTTACAGTCCATGTTTTTTCAAGAATTGCTTCGGAGTATTATCAGCAATTCGGCACCCCTGATTATGCTGTCATAGGCACAGGCAATGGCACAACAACAGAAGCGATATTTAAGTATTTTAGAAAGAAGTCGGAAGAAACTAGGTTATATACTTACCACCCTAACGTAAATGGCAATCAGGTTATTTTTGGTTTATATGGTCGGTCACCAATTTTATTTAGGCATGTTGAAAATGTAAAAGGGTTAGCCGATAAAATATTTGATACTGATACTATAAATACGGACGAAGTAAAACAGTATTTTGCAAATGATACCGAGATTTCTAATTTGGGAGTTAGTTCTATTTATGGAGTAAGCTTAGCTTACCTGATGTCGCAGTTTGAAAGCAACAAAACTTTTTTCACTATTGGCTATGACAAACGAGACAGATATTAATATTGATAACGAGAAAGAACTTATAATTACGAGCTTAAAAAGCTTGTGCCAATACCACTATTTACCTTTTTCAACACAAATTTTAAATTCAGCTTCGGAAATTATTGATGATTTTTTAAAAGTTCTTCTCCATGGTCCAAATTATCAAACCAAATTTGGACACGAAGCTCTAGCCAATATTCCTGCTATTAAAGCTATAGTTCCTGGCTTTCACTTATTAAAGGACTTTGAAAATTGGAGGTCAGAGCCAATAGATAATTATGAAGTTTTATCAAAAATAGAGGAGAAATTACTTAATGAAATTTTTAATATTCATGAAAATTGGATACATGAGAAGTTAGTCAATAATAGAAAACCTAAGCCTGTAAGATTTTCAGCCAAAATAATAGATATATTAAATAACAACAATAAAGATGAAAAAGAAAAAAACGGACGGATAAAGGTTATTATAAGAACAGAAGAGATTGTTGACTCAGGAAATATTGAAGAAGATATCAAAGTCGTATATTCTGAAGAAGAAAAGACAATTCAGTATATCATTCCATTAAATTTATTTAAAAAATTAAAAAAGGATTTAACAAATATAGAGTTTCAGAAAAATGCAACTGTTTATACTCTTTCTGTAAAAGCCAAAAGAAAGACCGACTACCCACCCATTCCAAGTTTGAAATTAAGTAACGTTAATAGTAATGAAAAATTAAGTACTGATTTCACACAACTTGCCATGGACTTATATAAGCCTGCCATAGAGCATTTTCTTTACTTGGACTCCCAAACTTCATTGCTTTACATTTTTTCAAATAATACCGAAGATAGAGATAGAGATGTTGGATTAGGTGGCATGTTTATTCTTCTAAAAAAAGGTATTGCTGATGATATTAATTGTCCCCTGTGCAGAACAATTATTAACTACTTTAGCCGCCTTACCGACTCTCTATCTTCACGGCTCATTAATTTTTATCAAATACAAGAGATAAAGCAACATGCAACAAGGGCTGCTATCTCACAGGTAATGGCAAGAAATATGAGCCATAATATAGGGAGCCATGTTTTAAACAATCTTACAGATGGGGAACGTTTGAGTAAACCTGAAAACAAAATAGTAAAGTGTAAAGCCTATCAAACAACCCCTCTTCCGAATGAAGAAGAAAATCAAATCATACATCAGTTAGCTATTTACAACCATTATGTAAAATGCAGAATGGATTATTTAAGTGATGTTACATTTGGCACTCCTGTTATGCACACTAATAAAAATGCTTATAAAGAGTTGTTTAAAGAGTTAGATAGAGTTCGATTGGTTTTAGATTATATATCTGGGCTTTCTGATTTTAAATACAAAATAATATTTTCAAAAAATGATATTCATATAACTGATGAAACTGAGGGTGCAACAGATTTTCCTGTAGCACTGCCAAATGACTTATTGGGATGCCAGGCATTTTATAATATTGTTGAAAATGTAATTAGAAATACTGCAAAGCATAATCAGAACAAAGATGGTATTACGGTGTTTAATATTAATTTCAATGATATTCAAAAAAACACTTTGCCCAAAGGTTTGAAAGAAAGTGAACACCAATTTTATGAGATAGAGATTTTTGATGATATAAAAATATGTGAGGTAGGTACTGAAACGATAAAATACAAATCGTTTAAAACCGAAAAGGAAAAAGAGTTGCACCGTCTTTTTATTGAAGACCATAATAAATATTCAGAAACTAACAAAATTAATTTAGTAACTCCCATCAAAGAGATTGATTGGTTAGTTTACTCTCAAAACGTAAAACTAAATTTTAGTGTATTACAAGACAATAAATTACGAAATTCCTCACTAGGTTTATTAGAAATGGAAGCGTCAGCAGCATATTTGCGTAAGCTTGATATAACTACTATTGAAGAAAACGAATATGAAGTTGATTATAACACTAAAATATTTAACTCTAAAGAGAAATTAAATATACTTAAAGCTATCAACAAAAATGATTGTTTAGGATACCGTTTCTTTATCAGCAAGCCGACAGAAATTTTACTTGTGGGAGATTTTACTATTGATGACATGCAATTAAACACAATTGCTAATGATGGTGTATTGGTAAAATCGGAAGAGAAGTTTAAACAGGAATTAGAGAATGGAGTTGTCTATAATCATCAATTTGTTCTATATCAGAAAAGTAACACTGTAGAACAAATATTGAAAGACCGAAAAACATCTATATCTGTAAGGAAACTTGAAATCAATGATATGAAGGATTTCATCATGAATAAAATAACCGAAAACTACTCTTTCATTGAACTTGAAGATTTTATTTGGCAAAAGTGGTTTGACGAAATTAAAGGGCCCGTTGAAAATATCAACGTTTTCACTAGTTACCATTCAAGTTATAATCAAGCTAATAAGTACAATATTGCATTTTCTAATCATAATGATACATGGGAGGAAAATAAAAAAGATGTTTCTGCTGGAAATGTTAATTATTTAGAATCCTTGTCCAGCATTGCCCAAAAAAAGCTACCAAACTATAAAGATGAGCTTGCCCAATATACTTTTTTACCTAACGGACAAATAACTCTTCAGATTAAACATAAACTATTTGAATCAGCTATTAAGAAAGTAGTAGTTATTGACGAAAGGATACAAAGGTTTTCCAATACACCATACAGTAGTAAGAATATTAATGTCCCTATTAAAGATATATTTGAGCTTACGAATGTTATTGTTCCAGTAATTGATAAGATAAATTTGGGGGCAAAGAATTTTTCACCAACTATAATTTCAGATATAGAAGAATTTATAGAGGCCGAAATCGGGAAATGTAATTTTCTTTTGATACACTACAGTATTTTAGAGAGAATGTATCCTAATTCTAAGGAAGAAATAAATACCAAACTTGCTCTTTGGTCAACACCTGAAAATATACGAGTGGTCATAACTTCTGGCAGAGGCAAACCACATAAATTACCTTCTAATAAAGTCTGTTATGTGAATCTATCGCCAGTATTAAACGTTTTTACTGATGCGAGAAGTAAATACTCAATCAACTATTTGTTAAACGCTGCAAGAAAATAATCATGAAAAGAATAATCGTTTTCACTAATCCGGCTTCACTTAATAGTGTTAATCCTGTTTTTGCCGTAAGAAAGGATGTAATGTGCTTGAAATTGGCTAATCCAATATTACAGTTTGATGAAACCGCATTAATATTCAAATCTGTAACATCCATAAGCGAACCAGGGTTATTTTTTGTGTTTGATACTTTGCCAGAAAATAATTTTAATGCTTTAATGATGGGTATTGATAAATCTGATTGCTATGTATTGAAGCATAAAAGGAATCCAACGTTTCTTTTAGAAGGTTATGCTGAACTTCTTCCTGATGGTATTCATGAAGCAGATGATAAAGGAAAATATTACCCAGATGTTGTAAAGATATTAATAGGTGATGTTGAGAGTAAAGTAATTAGTATATTCAATACGATTTTCAAATCCGACCCTGAATTAGATATATGGCTTAAACAATTTGAAGAAATTGCACCAAATGTTATTGACAAAAAATTGCAGGCTGCGGCAGCAAAAATAAAAATTGATGTAAAAGCAAAATACAATCTTTAAGCATGAATTTAGTATTCATTTCAAATATTCACTTTACTAGGCCAGAAATCAACGGCTATAGTACCGATAATGCCATTGCCACTAAGAGCAAAAGCGTTGCTGAAATAAATGAACTAGTAAAGAAGATTAATCAAGACGAGGAAAACATCTTTATAATTGATGTGCATTGTTGTTTCACAGAAAAAACAAAAATGCAAGACCAAGGAGGAGTTACTATTTACCGTCTATTACTCAATGTTTTTAAAGAAAATCAAGATAAACTTAGGGTTATTTTTTATTCTCCTATTTCACAGGATAGTTTGGTGGTAATTAGTAAAGGCGAAAATTATATTTTAAAACTGCATCCTTTTATTGATTGCAATTACGATGGGCAATTTGAAAGAGACTTAAAAACAATTCTTACAGCAAATTCATTTCCGCAGTTTAATAATGCTTCTGAAAATCTATTAAGCGGGTGGGCAATAAACAATAAGGATTCTATAAAATCAATCAGCCCTGCAAAGAATAAAAAAGAAAAAGAAAAACCAAGAAGGATAGCATTTATTGATGACCAGATGAAAGAATGGGAAAAAACTTATCGTGAAATATTTGAAGCCAAATCGGACCTAAAGTTTTTAGAATACAAGAAAAATCAAATATTAATTGGGAATTTTAGTGCTGTCAAAATAGATAATTTGACTAATCACATTAAGCAATCTGCTTTGGTTGTTTCTGATTTCTACTTAGAAGAAAACCACGAATCAAACAATTGGATGAGTAGCAAAGAACTTTCTCTTAAAAGTGGGTTCCAGCTATTTCAAACCATAAAAGGCACAATAAACAATGATGGTATTCATAAGGGTGTTCCTTTTATAATGCACACTTCAAGTAACAAAATTCAGTATTATAAATTTTTAGATGCTAACGGAGTAGATAACTGGTTAGTGAAAGACACAAGACCAGATGCTTCGGCGTATGAAAAAAAAGAAAATTACTTTGCTTTCAAAAAAGTAATTGAAGAATTTACTGTTGAGTCAACTGCAGAGCATTATGCAATACTCAAAAAATATTGGGAACGAATTCAGGATATTGAAACTGTAGCAAACAGCTTAGAAAAAAGATGGTGGTATTCTGCAACTTCATCTTCTGATAATGAAAACATTAATACTAAAGATGGTTATAAAGTATGTAGAAAGGCAACTATTCATAATAAGCAAGAGATAATTAACCTGCTTAAAGATTCATGGATGGCTATAAGAGCCAATCTGAATAGAGAATCACTTTTTGCTGAGAATATTGGCAGTGCTGATAGAAATTTTACAGCAGCTTCAGTATGTTCTAACTTGGGTAAACTGTTTGAATTTTTTAGCTTTTCACAAGGGATGCACTTAAATACTTATTTTAAGTTTCTTTTTTGTGTGAGGAACATAGGTAGCCACTATAAAAATTATAAAGATTTAGAATTGAATGATGCTTTGATATATTTTGATTGCTGGTTGACTGCTTTAGAAAAAAAGGATACCAAAGTGTCAGAATCTTTTAAAACACTTTATGCGGAAGAAGAGTTTATTCTGCAAGGGAAAACTCACTATGTAGATGATTGTTTTGCCAATGGACTGTTGTTCATTTACATTCAATTTATGAATGGATTTCATTTGAGTGAAACAACTATTGCATACAAGATGATGGTTGAACGTATTGAATATTTATTAAACAAAGCTGACAAATATTTGCTAACAAATGAAATTGAAGCAGATTTTTATAATTCAACTGGGCTTAAATTACTTATTAAAAAAAAACAGGTGAAATATAAAAACGGAAACAGAAATGAAGGTGAAAACTATAACCGTATTGCAAGCAATTGGGTAAATGGAGGACAGTATTTTAAAATAATTTCAGAACAAGACGGAAGACTGTATATAACTAACAATGGGTAAAAATATATTACATATCTGCAACGTAAATACACCAAAAACTTCTGACTGGCAGAATATTAGTTCTATCGCAACATTAAATGAAAAAAAAGAAGATAGCGACACAATATATTTACTCAATATTCATTTGACATGGGAAGGAAACAAACTAAGCAACAACTACGGTTTTGACGTTGCTAACCTTATTCGGACGGAAAAAAAATCAAAAGCCCCTATTATTTTTTACAGCCCCATTCAGCCTTTATACTTTGAAACGAAAAGTAGAAAAGAAATTAAATACAAAATTCTTTTCGGCAGGGGCTCAGCTTTTATTGATATGCCATTTAAAGATGCGGCTCTATTAAAATTGGCAGATGCAATTGAGCCATTGAGTAATGCAGCTTTACATGATGTAGCCACAATGCTTTGCGACCTGAAGGGAATTGTGATTGATAAACTAAACCATGATTTAAAATTTGAAGCAGATGTAAATGCTGTAATTGCAAGTATATCACCCTACCTCTCTAAAAAGCAAAAAGAAGTAATTGGCTTGGATGCATTTATTGTACAGATAAAGAGTATAAAAAAAGGAGAAACAAAAGCAAATTTTGATAAAGTAAAACGAGATTTTATAAATACATGTATAGATGAATTAACCGAAGCGGGGAAAGACAAGCTGATGGCTAAAGCAACAAAACATAAGGTTTTAGTGATTGATGATTTACAGACTGAAATTGAAAATGCAAAATCATTTCTAAAAGAAGATTTCATCGTTGCAGAAGCAACTACCGGATCAGAGGCTATTAGAATTTTAAAGAAAGATATAAAGAATGAGATTGTTGCTGTTATTTCCGATTGGCGTTTATTCACTGATGAAAATCAAAATTACTGGCAACCTTTGCAGGGATATGAAGTATTAGATTTTGCCGCAAAGAATGGAATAAGAAGTTTGTTTGCACTCACTTCACAGGCAGATTTTGTGGTGCATCATTTACGCAACCTAATGGGCATTCGTTTTTCCATGTTCAAAAAGGAAAACTTAAAAACCCCTGACCAAGGAAGAGTTTTTTCGGATGTATTGTTTGAGGCATGTGAACAGACAGTGCAGTTAAGATGTGCAATTCCAAAATCAGTAAATTGGGTTAAATCAGAAAATAAAGGGAGAAATGCCAATTACACGTCACTGAACCAGCAATATATTGAAAAGTGGAATGCTGAAAACAGAGATACATACTTTAATAGTGTTGAAGAAATGTGCAATGATATTTGGACTTACCTTGAACTTGTAAGACCTTCAAAGTATAAAGGTGTCTTCACTTTGAAAGCTAAATATGATTTAACACTATCGCCAACTAAACCAGAACTATTCCCTGTTTTAATTTTTAGACGAATATGGATGGCATTGTGGTATTCAAAAAATACTACCAATAATTTATCCCGTGAAAGCATCACTGAATCATTGGAATTTTGTTATGAAGTAATGTTTACAGGAATGAGTAAGAAATATGAATCCAATAGCCCTGGTGTAGAATTAAATAAACTTTGTTTGCTTACCAATGAAATACTGGCAGGAAAAATGTTACCAGAAGAAAAGGATTGGCTAATAAAACAAGGCTTGCTAGAAATTGAATAATGCAGGATAATTTGAGGCTTTGTAATATTGTAATGTGCAAGGGAAAAACAACAAAAATAGTAACAGAATAATTGCAGCTAATTCACTCCGAAATATATTTGCATCCGTAACAATAACCAAATATAATAACCAAAAGGATAATTGAGGATAATTAAAACCTCATTACTTTTGGATTGTTCTTTGAAATACTTCTTATGGATTTGATTTAAGAGAATGAGGCTTTGAACAATTGCGTTTAAAGTAATAACTACTCTGAAAAAATTCGTTCACTTAATATCAACTGCTATGAAGTATTCAAAATTCATCTACAGATTAGGCGGTGCAACACACGATGTAATTAAGCATTGTAGCCCCGACACTAAGACCAGGTACAGCAACTTGGCTTTTTCTTTAATTCTATCTACCGTGTTGGCTGCCATTGGAGGGTACGATATTGCACTCCAGTTCACCACCGCAATACCTTTTTGTATTGCCGTTGCCATCTTGTGGGGCTTGGCTGTTTTCAGCTTTGATTACTTCCTTATTAATGGAGGTGCGGTAAATGGCATCTTTAAATACATAAGGATTCCCGTAGGGCTCGCAAACGTATTCATAACCATCACGGCTTTATTTGTTCTGCTAAACCAGTCAACCATTGACACCAACATTCGCCTTAACAGTGCCAACAAAATAATCAAATGTGATAGCACATATTTAAGTGGTAAAGAAGTCCGCTATGCACAGGTGGCCGTTAAGAAAAAGAATATTGAGGAGTACCACACCCAGCGTTGTATGCCAGAAGCAAAAAATGGCCATCCCGGTTCAGAGTATAATAGAAAGCATTCGCTTTGTATTACCACCGATTCTTTAATTGTGCAGGAGACCGCCATATTAGACAGTACTGAAAAATATTATAATACAGCATACCAGACTGAAAAGGAAGCCTTGCATAGCATTACCAGTAATGACTTCTTTGCTAAAGCAAAGTTGTTGCCGGGCATACTTACTGCCAATAAACTGATTTTAGTGTTAGCCGTGTGCCTATTTATCTTTTTAGGATATGTGGAGCTACAAAGCATACTTATGAAATGGTCAATAAATCCAGACGATGAGTACCATACCAATCTGCGTACATATAATGCCAACAGGAAAGGCTTATTGACTTCACAGATGGAAAATGAAGTAAAAACCGAAAAAGACAAAATACTGCTCAATAAAAAGATTACCGATGAAGAAATGACTAAGCAAAAATTTGATGCTGATATGGATGCAGCCGATGCAAAGGCACTTAGGGAATTGGAGGTTAAAGGAAAGATTGAAATACTTCGAAAAAAAGGGTACGATACGACAGCCGATGATTTGGAGATGGTTTGGAAACTATACATTAACAGCGGTTCTAAACCACAAGGCGATGCCCCGGATATTTTTAAAATGAGCCAGTCAATGGCACATCAGGTAGATGAGATACAAAAGGCATCAACCAGTGAGAACCTGGCAGAGTATGTTTTTAACTGGGTGCTTTCCAACATTACCTACGATACAGGGCACTCCAAAGAACATTACCGTACAGCCAAAGAAGCATACAACGAAAAAAGAGGGCTGTGCGGTGAATTAAGTGTGTTGTATATGAGTTTTTTACGGGCTGTAAATATTTGTTGCAACTTCTGCGAAGTAACCAAAGACAACACCGGTAAGGAAGTAGCCCATGCCTGTATCATTATTAAAACCAGTGATGGCAAAGCACATCTTTCAGATGTGGCGTATAAAGCCTTTACCATAGAGCATATAGAGTACAGGGAGCTAACCGACACAGAATTAAAAAGTAGATACGAAAATTGGAATCAATAACATTTAAAAGCAATCATTATGAGCAAGCTAAAATTTCCATCCATCACATTGGGCAGCCTTTTCAAAAGAAAAGAATACGACCCAACACAGTTTCAAACTATCAATGAAGAGTGGGATGAAAATACATCCGGCAGCCGTAATACCAAAAGCAATGCTATAGCAGCCGGTAGATACCAAAACCCAAATTTGCCTTTAGAGCAGAAGATAAATCTCATAAAGCAAAAGTTAGAAATATTTGACGAATCGTTACCAAATCTTAAAAAGTAGAAAATGAAAAAGAGATTTTACCTTTTACTGATACTGGTTATTGCCAGTGCATTATACGGTGCTTATAGCACCTATACAATGCTGTATAACAACAGGACACCCTACACTGTTGAGTGCAGGGGTGTCCTGCTTGACAGCAGTAAGGTAATGGCTATAAGTAATTACGCAGGCCAGTCCAGTGATACGCTGTATATAAACTTTGCTCAATCCAAAGTTATAATGCCCACTACCTTGGGCTATTTATTTTTTGATAAATCAAAAAATAAATTTGTTCTTAAAAACAATGCCTGCATTTTTAATCCATCCGTAGGTAAACCTGCTAACTACTTTCTGCCATTTGCAAGAACTTTAAACGATAAGAGATTTACCAAAGGCAAATATTTTGGTGCATCAGAAACAATAAGCCAGGATATACTTTTTAACAACGGTATAAAATATAACAGCGGTGTTGGCACACCTGAAAACCGTGTAAGTGTGCAACTGATAAAATATGGTAAGCAGGTTTTTTTAAAAACTAAAGATGATGGCTTAGGCACAAAATACCTTGTACAAAGCAATACTAAAAATGTGTATGATATTATTTTTAACCAACCTGTTACTACTAATTGCCCGAATGTTTTTTTGTTTGACAATACCACTTTTGCAGATGAAAAATATAGTTTAGAGATAAGTGTATCAACATTTACAGCAACCTGTAAAATTAAAGATAGCCACGATGCTACCATACAGGTAGTAAAAGGCAGTAATCCTACCTTTATGGTTGGCGGTTACTTATTCTCCATTACGCCCAAATACACACAATCATTTTCAATTCTCTATAGCATATTTTTTGTTTGCCTTGTTGCTTTTCAAATCTATTTTTTAAAACTTTCTACAAATACAGGTTCACCAGTAATTCAGGCTTTATTCAGTATCCGTATTTTATTAAACTGCATAGTACTTTTAGCCACACCATTGTTTTTAACCTCATATTATCTAACCACCGGTAGAACTTACTATTTGCTTTTTGTACTGCTATTAAATTGCTCATTCTTCATGTCAAAACGGGTACTGCACAACATGGATTTAAGGAGTCACAAGGGGCTTGTTACTAAAGTAATTTGGGGTATAGTATTAATTGCTCCGGTCTTAATAAATATGTTCACCCAAAACGAAAGTTTGTTTGGGCTAATCCCTGTACTGCATGTACAGAAAATAATTATCCTTTTAATGATTTTTGTAACCCAAGACAGCTTTCTGAAATCCTATAAAATCAGCTATTGGTTGCGTATAGGATTTATTATTGCCTACTCACTTGGTATATCCGCACTTACATCAGATATAGGTTCATTCATCTATACAGCCTTAGCATTTTTATTGGTAGAGTTAGTTAGAAAGACAATAAAACTAAGGACTGCAATTGTATGTGCCACCTGCATAATAGGAGTAATTTACATGGCATACAATCTATTCCCCGAAAAGTTATCTGAAAGAAAATATTACAGGGTAGTTGCACCGTACACCAGTCCTGAATCTAACAGTCTAACAATGGCTAATCAGGCAGACAGGGAAAGTTACAGCACCTTATTGCTGAATTTAAAGAACATTGTAGAGTTTAAAACCCCAGCTTTTAACGATGTGGTAATTCCTGCAAATATGCGTAGTACCTGCCACAGCGATTTTGCGTTTCATTGGAACCTTACATTTGGAGGGCTATCATTTTTTATCATTTTTCTAGTAGCAGTGTTGATGCTTGTATCAAACCTTATCCTGTTATTATTTTGTTCTATCAGGGAATGTAAGATAGGAGATAAAAGAAGTTTTGCTTTTCCACTTACCAGGGAGGCAGAATTAGTAAGGTTTTTATTAGCCTTTACCATCATTTCGTTTGTGTATCCGGTTGCTTCAAATACATTGCTTATTCCCCTTACTGGGCAAAGCATACCATGTTTAAGTATCAGTAATATTGAAGTGCTGTTTTTGATTTTACTATTCGTTTCATTGAGCAGCATTTTTACAAATGAGAAATACATCAACACAAATTCTAAAGCCAAATACTATTATGCCGATGCTAAAATGAGTATGAAGTATGCATTGTTTAGTGTTATTGCAATGCTATTACTGGCTTTGGGGTTAAGGGCAGTTTCATTACATTTTATTGATGATTCACAGGTTTGGAATAAACATATTGCGGATGAAAGCGTAAAACTGAATGAACAAGTACCAGGCTATGCAGATAAAGAAGGCTTGGTACATTTTGGTAAGAAAATAATTGGCAATGATAACTTAACCACCATAAGCAAAGCAAAGAAACCCATCCTTAAAAATTTGGCAAGTTTGTATTACTCAAACAAACCTTATTCAGAAACAATTTACGAATCCACCACATTTACGAACAGCACCAACAAGCTATTAAACCAAATGACGGTCGATTCTGCCTTTAACACCAAATCAAAATTAATTAGCGGTCCTCAACATCCCTTCGGTGAGGTATATGCTTTCAACCAACGGGTAAATAATAAGCAGGTAATAAAAGTTACCAATGACTATTACAGCTCCATCCCCTTTGATGCCCAAAGTATTAATGCTGATTTAACTGCTGAGTGTGCAAGGGAATTGGAAGCACATTTAAACTTGATAGGAACAACGGGCAACATTGGTTCCATAATGATTGTTGAGAATACCATTGGCAGTATTCTTACAAATAGTTCGTTTCCCTTGGTATCAGGTATTAACAGCAATGAAGTGTATTACTTTATAGGTTCAGTAAAAAAACTTTTGATTGCTTACGCAGCTTTAAAAATTGATGCTACTTATCGTAATAAAGTATATGGTGGAAAATCGTTTCAGGATTTTCTGCAATTTTCTGATGATTATTATGCAGCAGCATTATTAAAGGACCTGTTAAAAAATAACCAGGCAAATTTGAACGAAGTCTTAACCAATGATTTTGACTTGCCTCTTTATTCGTTAACAGATGATGCTTACTTAGATTCAATACCAACAGGCAAAGAATTGAATAAAGAATTGAATCGAAACAGCACCATCTTCAGGCAAGCCATTGGCCAGCAGAAACCCTATAAATTTTCCGAAGTAATGTTATGGTATTCAAGAGTGGCAAGCAGCTTAAAAGTTGAATTGAGTTACCTTAAAGAAAATAAAACTTATGGCTCACAATCGTTGAATGATGATGATAGGCAATATTTGTTAGCCAGTTTGAATAAAGTGCTATACGGTACTGCATCAGTAGTTCGTAAGGCTCTTGAAAGCAATAATATTAAAACCGATAATATGCTTTGCAAAACGGGTACGGCTGAGGCCGCAAACAAACAAAGCAACTCAAGCAGTACGTTTATTTTATCAAGTAATAATTACACGATTGGCATAATGCTAAAAGGAAGAATACCGGACAACGATAAAAAATTAGCAGCAAAAGATTTATTCGTTTCTCTGATACCCATTTTGAAAAAATATGATGTGCTGAAATAAGATAAGAGGGCGGTGGAAAGTAAAGACAATTATTAGGGCATTCCCCTACAGGTTTGGCTTTCCGCTACAATCCCTAATGCAATAAGCGGTGTGGCGATGCCACGAATTTATTTGCTCCCACCCAGCCTGCACAAAAGAACGGCTTGTGGAGTGTCCTACGCACTAAGCCAACGCTACCACTACTCCTGTGGTATAGCCGCCATTTTTAACTGCCATACTTTTTGTTTGGTGTGAGCCAACGCTTACAGCACATTGCTATCCTCATTTCGCTAAAGCTACATTGCAGTAGCAAAGAGCTGTGCCAACATACCACAAAAAAAAAAGACGTTGCACTCCAACCACCACCACCGTTTCACTTATGGCAGTATAAAAACTGGCAGAAGCTAAATTGTAGATTCCTGCCCGTGTTGACCCACCATTCCTGCGCAAGCTGACCCACCGTTGCTGCATAGCCTGCCCCTCGTTAGCGGGGACGACCCACCTGCTTCGGGTAGTAAGAGTAAGCGATTTGATGTCCCTTTGCTCCTTAAAATTTAAGGAGTATGGCTCAAACCCCGCTTACAATGGAAGTAATTAAACAGGTACTCAAGTTAAACAAGGATGGCATTAGTATCCGCGAGTCGGCCCGGCGGCTGGGTATCAGTCGTAACAGCGTAAAAAAATACCTGGCACTGCTGCCGGACGTGACTGCAGGCGATGAAGCACTGGCCAGTCAGGTATATAACAACGACAGCCTGACTCATGATGAACAGCGGATGGCTGAACTTAACGGATACTTCAACGGGCACAGCGAGGAGTTGTCCCGCACCGGTGTAACCCGTCAGTTACTCTGGCAGGAGTACCTGCAGCAGCACCCGGATGGCTATAGCTACAGCCGGTACTGTTATCACCTTCAGCAATACCTCAAAAACCGGGATCTGTCCATGCACCTGGAGTACAGCCCCGGGGATATGATCATGGTTGAATTTGCCGGTAAAAAGTAACACTACACTGATCCGGACAGCGGAGAGGTGATTCCTTGCGAAGTCTTTATAGCCGTACTGCCCTATAGCGGCCTTACTTTTTGTAAAGCCGTAAGGTCATAGCAAACGGCAGATTTTGCATCCTGTATCAACGATATGCTCCTGTTTTTTGGCAGGGTGCTAGCCACCATCCTGTGCGATAACCTCAGGATGGCTATAACGGGCCCCAGCCGGTATGAAGCGGTGTTTACCGAACTCTGTGAACTGCTCAGCACGCATTACAGCACCACCTTCAGTGCCACCCGGCCGTATAGATCGAAGTATAAAGCGATGGTGGAAAAATCCGTGAACATCGTTTACAATCATACCTATGGCCCGCTGCGCAATCATGTCTTTACCAGCATGGCTTCACTTAATGAAGCCATGAGCGGGATGCTGAAGCTGCTCAACGACAAGCCCTATAAAAAAACACCGTATAGCCATCATATTACTTTAAAACGCAGGAAGAGTGCCTGCTGCGTGAGCTGTCTGCAGCCGGGTATTACAGGGCACCCGCGTGAACTATACCATGATTAAAAATATACTGGAGCGTAAACTGGATCAGGTTATACCTGAACAGATACCGCTGCTGATCCCCGATCATGAAAACATCCGGGGGAAGGAAGCTTATCAATAAACGCCATCAAAACAATCAATCAATATGAACACCACTGCCTCTCTGGATCAAATGCAGCAGCTAAAGATGCTAGGTATGTACCATGCTTATCACAGTCCGCTGGAACTAGCCATGAACCAACAACAGGAAGGACACGAACTGATCGCTCACCTGCTGGGGGCAGAACAACTGCACCGGGTCAATGAAAAAACAACCTATTATCTAAAACTGGCTAAACTACGACTACCCGCCACACTGGAACAGATCGAGTGCAGTCCCGCCCGCTACCAGACTGAATTCATATTTAGAAAATATTCTGTTGATTTGACGTGTCAGTTTTTTTACATTGTATATTTGCTCTTGGTATATTATCTGCGGAAATAATATACCAAGAGCAATTTCCGAGTCAAGGTATTTCTTATAAGTTCTTTTTTAAACAGAATATAGTTTGATTACTTGCTGATTGAAGCCTATGAAATCCTTACCAGATAAGGGTTTCAGAAAATAGTAGCAATTGATTATCTGCCAATATTTATGGCTGGGGTTATAATACGCCCCACACCACTTTCAAACGTCAAAACCCACGCTGGTCGTGGGTTTTGTCATTTAGTGCGCAGAAGTCATTCTTTATCAGTGATTTATTCGATTTTATCATTGAACTGATTTCCTCCCAAAACTTCCTCATAAGATCAGCCTATTCCTCACTTGGGGCTTTTATGTAGGTTCGGAATTATTTTTAAATTCGGTGACCCGAAACGGACATAATTGCCCGGATTGGCAACCCCACCAAATACATATTAGTACAAAATGACCCGTGTGCGGTGTGCTCATGATTTTCTGCCATTTCCCTGACTCCCCTTTGATGATCTTCCGGTTTCGGGTAATTTGTTGGGCAAAGGGAATTGTAAATCTTCAGCCTAAAGTGTACTAAAAATGGGGAGCTTACATATAACTTTGGAGCGCATATTATTTCATAGCTTAAGATCCAAAGTATTGGATATATATGGAAGATTTTCCATTTGGCTCCATGTTTTAAAATATTTAGGTTGGATAATTATAAAAACTATTAATCCTTTATGCAACGAACAGAATATCCTTGGTAATAAGGGTTATGGCTTATAAGATAAGAAGTGCCCGAATAAATTTTAAAAATGACCATGCCAAACTGATTTATCTGGTTTGTCCACCAATACCCAGAACTACCTAGTCCCTCTGGCCATCCATATCCACCAAATCCACCAACTCCAATTGAATCCTTACCTCCGGGAAGAGCAGAAAATCGGCTGCTATTTGTAATAGGGGTTGGCGGGGAGCTAATCCAACTGGAATCCCTTAGTCTGTCGGCCGCCTCTGCCGTACCTAAAAAACTAACCAATGTATTCCATTCTGCCATGCTTGGAATATGCCACCCCAACGGAGCTAATTCTCGTGGATCTAAGACCGCATAGCCATTATATAATTTACCATAGATATTTCCATTCAAAGGATCATTGTTGTAATTATTCCATGCTCCTGTAGTTAAGCCAGCCCATTGGGTCAAATCTGGCACATTTGGAATTAGGTCTCCGTTTCTATATTTTGAAACATCCAGATTTTTTGACATCCAAACTTGTGTGCCAATAATAACGGAACCTGTAGCAAAAAAGGCTAGCTCATTGCCATAGGCTGTACCGGCGCTATTTGTGGCATAAGATCTTAGGTAATAGGTCGTATTGGGCGTTAATCCTGTAACACTGCTTGTAAAAGCTCCGGTACCACTTCCATCATTGGTTTTTGTGCTTAATGAAATTGAAGGATTGGGGTTGATGCTCCAACAAACACCTCTTGCTGTAACAGGTGCACCGCCATCATTTGTGATATTACCGCCTGAATTGGCCGTGGTTAAAGTAATATTAGTTACCGCTTCGGTACTGACCGAAGGCAGCAAAATAACAGGGGTGGTAAAGCTTATCTCGTTTCCATAGGCTGTATCTGTGCTATTAATAGCATAAGCCCTGATATAATAAATTGTATTTGGGGCTAAACCCGTTACTCTGCTCGTAAATGTACCCATGCCAGTTCCGTCATTAGTTTTGGTATTTAGCTCAAAAGTGGGACCAGCCATTGTATTCCACACAACTCCTCTTGTAGTTATTGGCGAGCCCCCATCACCTGTTACATTACCCCCACATTTCGCACTGATTCCTGTAATTGAATCAACGGCTGAAGTAGTAATTACTGGTGAGTTGGTGGTGGTGGTAGTAATTGTTTCATTAGAATATGATGAAGAATTACCAACTGAATTAAAAGCAACTACCCTGTAGGAATATGTGGTATTGGAAACCAGGCCCTGATCTATGTAGGTGGTGATATTTGCTCCTACATTGGCAATGGAAGTAAATGAACTGCTGTTTGTCTTACGTTCAATTTTAAATCCATCTTCATTATTGGAATTATCTGTCCATGTTAATTTACTCTGCGTAGCAGATAATATAGTAACGATTAAATTACTGGGGGCAGGAGGCGTAACGTATGCCGGCCCTTTTGAACTTTTTTTACAACTGTTCGTTATCGCAAAAAGAAGTAAAATTGAAAATAAGAAAACGTTTTTCATCCCCTGTTTAATTTGAGTTCACGAAATGAAATCCTCTTTTTCTTCTACTCCCTGGAAGGGATTATTTGCTCATTGCAAGGTAAAAGAAATAAATCCATGTTTCTATCAAATTATTGCAGGCGCAGAACCGAGCGAAGAAATATACTAATTGAGCCGATTTAGACAGGTATATACAAGTGTAAACCAATATCAAAGTCTTTACGAATAGGTAACATAATCAGATTACGGGTGTTTACAAAGATGTTCCAAAGGACGCCCCACACCACTTTCAAACGTCAAAACCCACGCTGGTCGTGGGTTTTGTCATTTAGTGCGCAATAACGTGCGCATAATCACTGCTTTGTCAGGTTTTGCCCGGGCTCATCCTTGGGCTGCTTTTCATCCCAAAACCTTTTCATAATCCCAGCGTGTTCCTCCCCACCGCGAATTACTTAACAAAATCTCCCAGCTGCCTGAATTTGTTTTTTCTGAGTACGCTTTATTCTTCAATGCCAACGACCACGCCAAACCAGCCGGCGGCTTCCTGCAAAGCCTGACCAATATGGCTTACCGTACTAAACTGAAAAAACTGAAGAATGCGCTGGAAGAAACCCAATCTACATCAGGCACCTGCTTGTTGTATATCAAAGCCGCGGATTAGCCTTACACCGGTTTTGATCTCAATAGCAATTTTAGTTTCTTAACTTCTCAATTCTTGGTTTTACAAATTTCATGAGAGAGAGGCTATCCGCTTTTCGTTCTTTCAATTTTGCCAAAAGTACTTTAGCTTGTTCCGGGGTAAAAGTTTGAGGCGAATTATCCGTGTTTGCAGGAATAGTATGATCCTTTTTGACTTCTGCTATGGAATTAACAATAAACATGGCAATTGCCATCGCCCCATTGCCTCCCCTCGTTAATGCTTTCTCGATAGCCTTAAGTTCTGACTCACTTATGGGAACTCCAATATCTTTCAATTCTTTCGCGAGCCGCTCACCCCAAGCTGCTTTTTCAGCTTCTTCGTTTCTATTATTTTCGTTTGCTACAGTGTTGTTTTTTATAACCAGGGTTTTTTGCTTCAACGTGTCTTTAACTCTCAAAACCTGTCCGCTCGCAGTTGAGCAAAAGCATAATATCACAAAAGTGTATGACAGCAACCTGGCATTCTTCTTTATGATATTGAAAATATTCATACTTTTTATTTTAATTAAAGCACTTAGCGACAAATCAATTTACAAATATATCCGGTATTTATGTTGATTTGAATGCTTTGCTCACTGGCAAAGGATTGCAGATCGGAGGAAGCCACAGCATCAATCCTATGAATCCGGAAGCGCAGTACTGCGACCTGAGTGCAGTGCTCTTCCGCAATTCACCATTCTGGACACATTGGTGGGGTAATTTTTATTAATGATTTCAAGCACAGCGCAGAACCGTGAGCAGAAATATCCTAACCAAACCAATATCATTATCCTTACAAATCATTTACTTAACCTGATTAGAGTTGTTTATCAAGATGTTCAGAAGGACGCCCCACACCACAAGCAAGAGTTTCTAAGGAACCCTGGGGGGTGAGAGGCGAGAAGCGAGAAGCGAGAAGCTAGAAGGGGGAGTCTGAAAGCAGGGAGTCTCCTAAAACTCAGAACCCTCTGCGTTCTCCGCGCACTCTGCGGTTTATTGAGAGAGGCGAGAAGCGAGAGGCTAGAGGCGAGAAGGGGGAGTCTGAAAGCAGGGAGTCTCCTAAAACTCAGAGCCCTCTGCGTTCTCCGCGCACTCTGCGGTTTTTCTCTGTTTTTGATCAGTTTTCGATTAAAAAAGGGGGTTTTTGGGTATTTTCAGTTCGTTTTGCTGATTTTTCACTGTTTTTCATACCACCAAAGCTTCCAGCTTTGAGGGGGTATTATGTTGCTTTCAGCAACACAACCAAAGGCACAAGGGCCCGCTCAACGAGGCTTCCAGCCTCGTCTGTATTGGCTGTTGTTCCGGGGGTTGATGGGCGCTTGGATTGCGGTTTATAATTGTGTCACCCTCGCTCCTGCTATTATAATACAATGAAAAAGGCGGGGTTCTGAGAGCATTTTCTTTTTCACAATACACCCCTACGGGGTGGCCCGTATAATTTTAATACGATGTAATTTTTGCTACCAACAATGCACCCCGCTGGGGTGGGAATACATTCTCCTGACATTCGGGGCTAGCGGACAACCCCATTCATGCCGGGCTATTATTGTGTCACCCCTCCCACCTCCGCCAGGGCTACGGTCGGCAGGTCGGGGTTCCAGGGGTCGTGGGGATTGCTTACCCCGGGTTATCACCCGGGGCTATGAATCGTTCAACCCCGTTCCTCCTTCGCTGAAGCTACGGAGGACGAGGTTGGGTTAGCAGTATATCATTTGAGTCGAAGTCTTTTCCAACCTACAGAGCGGAATGTTCGTGTCATCCATTTACGCAAACTCCAGCAACACATTCCCATCAATACCCAGGTGCTCATGGGCCGCTTTCAGAAAGGCTACATCGGGCTTCCTCTTTTTGCTCATGATCTGGGATAATTTGGGTTCGCCGATACCTAATAGCCTGGCCAGTTCTTTTTGTTTCAGCTTTCGTTCATACATTTTGAGTTCAATAAGACCTTCCAGTGTTTTTGGAGCGGGAATGCTGTAAATTGTTTTTTCATAGGCCTGGGCAGCTAAAGCCAGTAAACGGAGTGCTTCGGCTTCAATATCCGTTAAACCATCTTCCCCTTTTTTCATCAATGCATCAATCTTATCCATTGCTGATTTATACTCCTTTTCATTTCCGATCTGATACTTACCGGATTTATCTTTATGCTTTGCCATAATACTTTTTTTAAATATCCATTTCCATCTCCCGGACCGAATCGTTTATAATTCAGCCAGGTTTACCTTATCGTATTCTTTGTGTGTACCTATGAATTTTATATAAACAGTCCTGACCCTGAAAATAATCCGGACAATCAAGCGATAGGCGTTCCCCTTTATATTAAATACATACAGATCATTTCCCACGGCATCAACCGAATTAAATAATTGCCGCATCTCGTTGAAATTTGCCCAATCTGATTTTTCCACTAGGGTATACCAGTTATTAAGCTGATCCTCCACCTCCGTGTGACGGTCTGTATATTCCCTGATTGTACTGTAACTGATAATTACCACCGCCTCAATTGTCTTTTAAAATTAGAAAATAAATTTCATATTTTGAAATTATTTAGGGGTGAATATTCGACAGATCCGGCATTGCCTAAACCTTCTATATTTTCTAAATTTTTGATCTTTTTAATATGAAATGACCGGTTTTGAGGGAAAAATCGGGTGTTTTAGGGGATATTGAATGTTTTTTGGGTTGCCCGGGGCCTGGAGTCTGCCCTGATCGGGTTCAGTTAAGATACAGATTCCGTTTTTTGCAAATGCCTGGCGCGCCCTCAAAGCTTCCAGCTTTGAGGGGGTATTATGTCGCTTTCAGCGACACAACGAAAGGCACAAGGGCCCGCTCAACGAGGCTTCCAGCCTCGTCTGTATTGGGTGATGTTCCGGGGTTAGATGGCCGTTCAGGTTTGCAGGTTATAATTGTGTCACCCCTTCGGGGCTAGCGGGGACATCTTCAATGCTGCCGGGCTATAATTGTGTCACCCCTTCGGGGCTGGGTTTTCCCGCTTTTCATCAATCGTAGCCGGATGCTCTTTCCCCTCTCCTGAAGGAGAGGGGGTAGGGGGTGAGGTATAAAAATGCCGGGCGTAGAATAATAATGCCACCCCTTCGGGGTTTTGCCGTTTATGGTTAAACAGCAACCGCATTTACTATAATCATTTCACCCCTTCGGGGTTTAGGGTAAATCTATCTTGAAGGGCCTTCCCGCTTTTCATCTTAATAGTCGAAATGCTCGTGTCATCCTGCCTGCCGACCGTAGCGGAGCGTAGGTGGGAGTAGACGCCAAACCTTATCATCCGGGCTGCAGAAAAATTTCCTGCGTCGTATCGAAGGATCGAAGGACCTCTATTTATCCATAACTTAGGCTCCATAAACCAACGTTATGCGATTCCTGATTCTGATCCTCCTGCTTCCGGCTTTTTTGTGTGCCCAAAAACTCCCCACAATAGAGGAGAAGACAAATGGCTTTAAAAAGTTACCGGGCTATATTCCGCTGTATTCAGATGAGGATAGCGGCAAGATCTATATGGAATTCTCCCGCTTCGATACGGAGTTCCTGTACGCGATGAGCCTGCCGGCCGGATTGGGTTCGAATGATATCGGATTGGACCGCGGTCTATCGGGCGGCGGCCGCGTGGTGAAACTTTACCGCGTGGGAAAAAAAGTGCTGCTGATCCAGCCCAATGTTGATTACAGGGCGGTTACTACCGATAACGCAGAGAAAAGAGCCGTTGAACAATCTTTTGCCCAATCCACTTTATGGGGATTCTCCATAGTAGCAGAAAGCAATGGAGCTGTATTAGTAGATGCTACCGACTTTTTGATCCGTGATGCCATGCAGGTGGCGAATCGTTTACGCCGCAGCCAGCAAGGCATCTATGTTTTCGATAAAAACAGATCGGTCATGTACTGGCCCCGCACCAAGAACTTCCCCCTGAATACAGAAGTGGAAACAACGATCACTTTCGCCAATACTGACGGTCAAACAGGTAATTATGTACAGAGCGTAACCCCCTCTGCTGAAGCGATCACCCTTCGCTTACACCAGTCTTTTGTACAACTGCCGGATGATGGATATAAGAAGCGGGTGTTTGATCCCCGCAGCAGTTTTATTCCGGTGAATTATTATGATTTCAGCACACCGGTTGCTGAACCGATCGAAAAATTTTACGTGATCCGGCATCGCCTGGAAAAAAAGGACCCCACCGCAGCCATAAGCGAAGCGGTGAAACCAATTAAATATTACCTGGATAATGGAACACCGGAACCCATCCGGTCTGCCTTATTAGAAGGGGCCCGTTGGTGGAATCAGGCTTTTGAAGCAGCCGGATATAAAAACGCCTTTCAGGTTGAACTCCTTCCCGACTCCTGTGATCCGATGGATATCCGGTACAACATGATCAACTGGGTACATCGCAGTACCAGAGGCTGGAGCTATGGGGCCAGTGTGGTGGATCCGAGAACTGGTGAGATCATCAAAGGCCAGGTGACCTTAGGTTCCTTACGCGTTCGCCAGGATTACCTGATTGCACAGGGATTGTTGTCCCCTTTTGAAAACGGCTTGCCCGCCAACGACCCGATGTTGAAAATGGCCCTCGAACGGCTGAAACAATTATCGGCACACGAAGTGGGTCATACCATCGGCCTCATGCATAATTACGCGTCCAGTGTGAACGACAGGGCCAGCGTAATGGATTATCCGCATCCCCTGGTCCGGTTGAACGAGAAGGGGGAGATCAGTTTAAATAATGCGTACGATCTGAAAATCGGCGAATGGGATAAAGTGGCGATCACCTGGGGCTATCAGGATTTTAGTGCCGGCACAAACGAAACAGAAGCGCTGAATAAAATCTTAACAGAAGCATCAAATAAAGGCCTGCAGTTTATCAGCGACCGCGATGCACGCGCTCCCGGTGGTGCACACCCGCAGGCGCATTTATGGGATAACGGCAAAGATGCGGTGAGTGAATTGATGGAAGTGAATAAAGTTCGAGCAGTGGCCTTGAAAAATTTTGGCATGAATAGTATCCGTACCGGCACACCCATGGCATTCCTGGAAGATGTGCTGGTGCCGGTTTACTTCTATCACCGGTATCAGATCGAAGCGGTGACCAAACTGATCGGCGGACAAAATTACTCCTACACATTAAAAGGAGACGGACAAGTCCTGACGACCACCGTCCCAAAGAAGGTACAGGAGCAAGCCCTGCAGGCGATCCTGAGTTGTTTGCAACCCACCTTTCTTGAATTGCCCGATAATGTGAGTAAACTCATCCCCCCGCGTCCGGCCGGCTATGAATACAGCAGGGAATTATTTAAGAAACGTACCGGACTGGTATTCGATCTGCTGTCTCCTGCAGAAACCGCGGCGGATCTTCCCTTAAGTTTTCTGTTCAACAGCGAACGCGTGAGCAGGATGGTGCAGCAGGAAACAACAGGCGGATTGGGATTGGGCCAGATGATTCAACTATTGGTAGACAATACCTGGAAAGCGAAACGGCTGACAGGTATGCAACAGCTGATACAACAGCAGACAGAACAGATCGTACTGACCTATTTACTGGCCTTGAGTGTGGATGAAAATGCGGGGTTTGCGGCTGAAGCGGAAGGGGTGGTGGCCTTAAAAAAACTAACTTCTTTTATTAATCAGCAATTAAAATCAACCTCGCTGACAGCTTCATACCGGAGTCACCTGGAATTAGCCCTCGAACGTATGAAAGCACCAGAAAAAGCGAAGCCAACACTACATGCGGCAATACCTCCCGGCGCACCAATTGGCTGTGAGGAATTATAGATGCTAAAAGGTGCGGGTAGAGAATGATAAAGGGGATCTTTGAAGGGTTAACGAACACTTCCTGTTGAAAAGAGGTTTTCGTTAATTTACATCAAATTTCCCCCATGCACCGATTCCTCCTCCTTCTTTTACTGTCAAGCTTCACTCTTTCTTCCATCGCCCAACCCAAAAAAGACTCCACCGACTTCAACGCCGTCTTCAAATCCGTGAAGTGGCGCAATATCGGACCGTTCAGGGGTGGGCGCTCTAACTGCGCTACCGGCGTTAAGGGCAATCCGATGGTCTACTATATGGGCACCACCGGCGGCGGCCTCTGGAAGACGGAGGATATGGGTATCAGCTGGAAAAATATCTCCGATGGCTTTTTTCAAACCGGTTCCGTAGGAGCGGTTGCTGTTGCAGAGAGTGATGTGAACGTGGTGTACGTGGGCATGGGCGAACATGCCGTGCGTGGTGTGATGACCTCACACGGAGATGGTGTGTACAAATCCACCGATGCAGGAAAGACCTGGAAACGCATGGGTCTCGAACAAACACAACATATCGCCCGCATACAGATCGATCCGCGTAACCCGGATATCGTATATGTGGCCGCTCAAGGCGCTTTGTATGGCAACAATAAAGAACGCGGTATCTATAAATCCACCGATGGCGGTAAGACCTGGAAGAATGTGTTGTTCGTAAATGAAATGACGGGCTGCACCGAACTCTCCATGGATATGAACAATCCCCGCATCCTCTACGCCGCGATGTGGGAACATGGCCGCCGACCCTGGCAGGTGATCAGCGGCGGACCGGGCAGTGGTTTGTATAAATCCACTGACGCAGGTGAACATTGGGAAAAAATCAACGAAGGCCTCCCGAAAGAACTGGGCAAGATGGCGATCTCCGTGAGTCGCGCGAACTCCGAAAAAGTATACGCCCTCGTGGAAAGTGATACACAGAAAGAACAAGGAGGGCTCTTTGTCTCTGCAGATGGCGGAGCCTCCTGGTCCATGGTGAGCAAAGACCATCGCCTCGTACAACGGGCCTGGTACTATATCGAAGTGTTCGCGGATCCGAAAAATGAAGATCTTGTATATGTACTGAGCGCTCCCGCTTTAAAATCATCCGATGGCGGCAAAACATGGAGCCTGATCGATGGCGTACACGGTGACTACCACGACCTCTGGATCAATCCGGATAATGCGAGCAATATGATTCTCTCGGATGATGGTGGTTCCGTGGTCAGTTTTAACGGCGGACAATCCTGGAGTGCCCAAAGCAATATGCCTACGGGACAGTTCTACCGGCTCAATACGGATAACCAGTTTCCCTACCGCATTTACAGCGGACAACAGGACAATACGAGTATCAGCATCGCGAGTCGTGAGATCGGCGGCGGTGGTATTACCCCGCGCAGCTGGCGTGCATCTGCCGGTGGTGAAAGTGCCTTCCTGGCTTTTAATCCGGATGATACCCGCTATGTGGCGGGTGGCAGCTATCTCGGTACGATCGAATTTATTGATACCAAGAACAACGCCGGCACCAATGTAATGGCGGCTCCCATTCAATACCTCGGTCGTGATGCCAAAGACATGAAGTACCGCTATACCTGGAATGCCCCGATCATTTGTTCCCAACATGATCCGCGCGTATTCTACCATGGTGCACAGGTTTTGCTGCGTACGGATGACCTGGGTAAACATTGGACGGAAGTCTCCCCCGACCT
>Ga0138256_10000920_pt1 | contig 31730 bp, 25 predicted proteins | sample KNB2016incub_MG_FD_105486 | JGI IMG/M metagenome (GOLD analysis project Ga0138256, IMG submission 105486) | Active sludge microbial communities from wastewater in Klosterneuburg, Austria - KNB2014incub_MG | ecosystem: Engineered > WWTP > Activated sludge > Unclassified | place: Austria... | reverse complement strand
TCGGTGGTCGGTCGCAGGGCAGGGGACAGGTCGCGCGCCGGGTTCATCGTGGCGCGGCCTGTAGCAATGGCGTATTTGAAGACTTGTCCGACGTTCGTCAGCGCGCGGTGTGCTGTCTCAATTGCGCCGCGTGATTCGATTCGGCGCAGGGCGGCGAGAATTTCGGGCGCGGCGATCTCGGCGATGGGGCGCTTTCCGATCCATGGGAACACATCACGTTCCATGCGGCGGATGATCTTGTCGGCGTGCGAATCGACCCACTCGCCGCGTTGCGTCTCGAACCACTCACGCGCAACCGTCTCGAATGCTTCCGCTGCGGCGCGGCTGGCCTTCTCGGCTTGCTTGGCGGCGCTTGGGTCGATGCCTTGGGCGATCAATTCGCGCGCTTCGTCACGGCGTTGGCGCGCCAGCTTCAAGCCGACATCGGGATAGGTGCCGATCGCCAGCCGCTTTTCCTTGTCGGCGATGCGGTACTTGAGCCGCCACAGTTTGCCGCCGGATGGCGCGACCTCCAGATACAGGCCGCCGCCGTCGAACATGCGCACCGGCTTGGCGGTCGGCTTGGCGTTTCTGATGGTGGTGTCGGACAGCTTCATGCGGTCACCGCTTGGGGGCATCGACTCCGGGCAACCCCGGCATGCCCCCAAGAATGCCCCCAGGTTGGGGGCATGTCCATAGCTCCCGGTGAACGGCAATACACCACTGCGGGCACAAAAAACCCCGCAATTACGCGGGGTTAGATGCTTCCGTGGGCTTCGGTGAACCCTGAATTGGTGGAGGCGGCGGGAATCGAACCCGCGTCCGAAAATGATCCATCCCAAGTCCTACATGCGTAGCCCTTCTTTGATCTCGTACCTGACATGCCGAAGGGCGCGCTTATCCAGGTACCAGCTCGTTGATTTTGGTCGCTGCAACCCGAGCACAGGCAGCGCTTATCCCGTGAGCATGACTCAACTTTTGAGAGCACGGACACTCTCGCAGTCGAGGCTTAGGCCTTAAGCGGCCAGAGCGTAGTTGTCGTCGTTGGCAACTAAAGTTTGCAGCTGGATTAACGAGGAAAGCTACCCCCTCGGCATGCACTCAGTAACTTCACTACTCCCGTCGAAGCCGATCGCCCCCGTTGTGTTACGACGAAACCAGTATGGGGTGGGCTGGCGATGATTTCAATGACGCGATGATGAATCGATATCGCGATGCTCGGGAATCGGCGATGTCGGCAGCGCCAGTGTGGCGGTGGTGCGGCCATCGGCATGATGTTCGATGTCAAAGCGGCCGCCGAACATCGACGCGACCATGCGTACCACCGATAGCCCGAGGCCGAAGCCCTGTGCGCCGGGTTCGCCATCGCTGCGGGCGGCGTTGCTGACACGAATCACGACGTTGGTGTCGATGCGTTCGAGCGCGATCGCGACCGGCTCGGTACCGTGGACGATGGCGTTCTGCACCAGATTGCCCAAGGCCCGGCGCAGCGCGAACGCGCGGCCGTGCATCGGCCACTCCGATACCGCGCCGATCACCTCGATGTGCGCGCGTCGTGCGAAGCGGTCGGCCACATCGAGGACAAGCTCGGCGAGATCAAACGGTGTTGGCGCTTCGTCGCGGCCTTCGCGGATCAGGCTGATGAATTGCCCGACGAGTTCGTCCATTTCCTCGATGTCGGCCACGATCGCCGACTGTGCCGCGAGGTCGCGCGCCGAATCGAGTTCAACAGCGAATCGAAGTCGGGCGAGCGGGGTGCGCAGGTCGTGCGACAGTCCCGCGAGCCAATTCTGGCGTTCGGTCTGCTGTCGCCGTCTCGCCAATGCGGCGTCGGCCAGCGTTGCCGCCAGCGCCGCGACTTCGCGTGGCGCGTCGGCAAAGCTGCTGTGGTCGAGGCGACCATCGAGTAATGCGTCGGCCTGTGTGACCAGTCGCGACAATGGCCGCCCGATGCGGCGGGTAAGCCAAGTGGCGGCAAGGATGACGAGAATGGTGGTCGCGCCGAGGATCCAGAACGATGCCCGCAGCACCGATGCCGACAGCGGTTTGAACGGCACTACCACCCATTGGCCGGCGTGCAGGCGCGCACTGATTTGCGGCTCTGGATGATCTTGCACGCGCACCTGCCAATCTGGCTGCAGGTTGCTGATCTCTTGCGCCAGCGCGCGTCCTAGCGGCGTGTCGGGCGGGCGCACCGGCGGCGGCGTTGTTGTCCAACGCACGCCTTGACGGGCGACGTCTTCCGGCAGTGGTAACCCCGCTTCGATCAGCGCCGCCTGCGCCGCGATCGTGGCGACCAGCGTGCGCGCCAGTTGCTGCGCGCCTTGTTCGAGCGTGTACCAACTCATCAGCAGGGCCGCGACCAACAGGATTGATGCACTGCACCCGGCGATCAGCCGCAACGACATTGCCTGCAGGCTGGAATTCATTCGGAGTTGCCGTCGGGTACGAAAACGTAGCCGAGTCCCCAGACCGTCTGCAGATAACGGGGGCGGCGCGGGTCGATCTCCAGCAGCTTGCGCAGACGCGAGACCATGACATCGATGGAACGGTCGAACACCTCATGGTCGCTGCCGCGCGTCAGGTTCATCAACTGGTCTCGCGACAGCGGTCGACCGGGCTGCGCCACGAGTGCTGCGAGAACCGCGAACTCACCACTGGTCAGTTTCATCGCGTCGCCGTCGCGGATGAGCGTACGCGTGCTCGGGTCGAATGAAAACGGGCCGAATAGCGTGCGTTCCGCCTGTGGCCGCGGTGCCGCGCCGGGGGTCGCCGGGGCGCGTCGGAGAATCGCGCGGATGCGCGCCAGTAACTCGCGCGGGGCACAGGGTTTCGGAAGATAGTCGTCGGCACCGATCTCTAACCCGACAATGCGGTCGACTTCATCGCCCTTGGCGGTGAGCATCAGTACCGGCGTGGTCCGACCTTCGCCGCGCAGACGTCGGCAGGCTTCCATGCCGTCGCCATCGGGCAACATCAGGTCGAGCACGATCAGATCGACATGCACCTCGACCAGTGCGCGGCGCATGCCGGCGAGATTGGCCGCAGCACGGACGCGAAACTGATGTTCCTCAAGATAGCGGACGAGCAGTTCGCGCAGACGCGCATCGTCGTCGACGATCAGCAGCAGGGGTTGGTCGGTAACAGCCATCGCGACATTGTCGGGCAGTGCAGCGATTCGGCAAGCGTCGATCGCCGGAATTTGTAACCGGATATGTCAGAACCCCGGTTTGTTCACATTCGCTTGCGCCGCCACGCCGACTTGAAACACCTGCGGCGTGGCGGTCTGCGACGCTGGCTCTGCCATCAAACCGGTGGCATTTGGAGAACGATGATGAAATCCGTGACGGCTTTTTTTCTTGGCGTCGGTAGCGCGCTGTTGGTGAGCGCCGCGATCGTCGCTGCGGCGGTGCCGAGAACCACGCTAGGCCTGTCGATGGGCGCGGGTGCGCCGCAGATTCGCGGGCTGGATGCGAACGCGCAAGCACAACTGACTGCGTTGCGCGACGATGCGCTGCAGTTTCGCCGCCATGCCTATATCGAGGTCGGTGCCTTGATCGACGCGGCGCAGACGGAGTTGTCCAGCCCAGATGCTGATCTGCGTGCGCTGTCCCAAAGCGCTGAGCAAACCCTGTTACCGCTGTTGCTCGATGCGCGCGCCAACCGTGCGGCACGACTGGCCTTCTATGAATCGTTGGAGCCAGGGCAACAGGCAGATGTGCGCGCCTGGATGCAGGCCAAGTTGGCGCGGATCGAGCGCGTACACGGGCTGATCGGCGACTTCATGACGCAAACCCCCTGAACCGGAGACTCCAGATGAACAAGTACACCGTAGTGAAACTGTTGGCGTTCACCTTGCCCTTGCTGCTGGCCAGCGTCGATACGCAGGCGCAGCGCGCGCGTGCTGCCGGCGCCAAACCCAATGCGCAGGGTGGCGTCACTGCCGGCGCTGCCGCGGCTGGCACCACCCCCGCAGGCACGCGGCATGCTCGCGGCGCGGTCGTTGCCAGCGATGGTCAAGGCAATGCCGCAGGTGCCAGTGGCGCTGCCGTAGAAACCGCGAGCGGCGCCAAAGCCGGCCGTGCCGGTGCATTTCAACGCGGTTCGGACGGCGCCTTCCAGCGTGGCGGCGGCGTCGCGGCCAGCGGTGCCAACGGCAGCGTGAATTCGCAGGGTTCGGTCAGCGGCGACGGGCAGGGCAATGTCGGCGGTTCGCGCGCGACCAACGCGAGCAGTAGCGATGGCTCGTCCTATTCGGGCGAGACCGACTACAACACCAGCGATGGCGTAACGCATTCGGGGTCGTGCACGAATGCCAGTGGTGCCGTGGTGGCCTGTCCTAAGCCGAAGGGATAAGGCTGGACCGATGCGGGCGGGCCGTCAGGTGCCGCCCGTAGTTCAGGCATCGCGATTCTTCGCACGCATCGTGCGCTGCTTCTCGATCTGCCACTCGCGGTCCTTGATGGTGTCGCGCTTGTCGTGTTCTTTCTTGCCGAGCGCGAGGCCGAGTTCGATCTTGGCAAGATTGTTCTTCCAGTACAGCGCAGTCGGCACCAGCGTGTAGCCCTTGCGTTCGATCTGTCCGGTGAGGCGGTCGATCTCGTCACGGTTCAATAGTAGTTTGCGCGTGCGCCGCTCCTCGGGCACGACGTGCGTCGATGCCGTCTGTAACGGAATGATTTGCGCGCCGAACAGGAACATTTCACCTTTGCGGATGATCGCGTAGGCATCGGTGATGTTGGCGCGTCCGGCGCGTAGCGACTTCACTTCCCAACCTTGCAGCATGAGACCCGCTTCGACCCGTTCGTCGAACTTGTACTCGTACTTCGCGCGCTTGTTCAACGCAATCGTGCCGGAATGGCTGTCGTCCTTGTCTTTCTTGTGTTTGCTCATGATCGCAAGTGTAGCGGCGTGGGCGCACCGGTTAGAATGCACGCCCGTCGACAAGGGTGTGAATGGATGGCTCGTGAGCCGCATTGATCGCAGCAGCCTGATCGCACGACCGGCTGCCGTCGTGTTTGATCTCATCAACGAAGTGGCGGCGTATCCCGGTGCATTCAACTGGTGTCGCGGCGCCAGCGTGCTCGAGCGCGATGGCGAGTCGATGCTGGCCAAGCTCGATCTCAGTTTCGCCGGATTTCAGTCATCGTTTGCGACACGCAACCGCTTCATCCGGCCCGAACGCATCGATCTCGAATTGGTCGAAGGGCCGTTCGCGGCCTTGCGCGGTGCCTGGACGTTTACCGCCCTTGGCGACTGTGGTTGTCGCGTGAACCTGCACCTTGATTTCGAAATGGCCGGGCGCTTTGTTGGATCGGCGCTCGCGATGGGTTTCCAGGGGTTGGCGGATCGCATGGTCGATGACTTCGCCCGCGTCGCGCGCGCGCTACCGGAGCGTGGCGATGCGCATTGAGGTCGTACTTGCATTCGCCGAGGCGCAACACTGCGTCATCGTCGATCTGCCCGAGGGGGCCACTGTCGCCGATGCACTGGCCGCGTCAGGGCTGGCAATGAGCGGCATCGATGACGAGCAGATCGGCGTGTGGAATCGTCGCGTCACGCTGGCCGCAGTGTTGCGCGACGCCGACCGTGTCGAGCTCTATCGTCCGGCGGTCGCCGACCCGAAGCAGGCACGGCGCACGCGCGCCGAACGCAATCCGGTCGGTGTGCAGGCGAAGCGGAAGTTCAGCCGTTCTTGATTTTGCGATTGTCTTCCGGAATGTTGCGCTGAAGATCTTTACTTTCTTCCAGCAAATCATCGCCTGACTTCGGCAGCCAGTCGCCTTCGATCTTGCTCAGCGTGCCGCTCTCGAAATGCAGGGTCAGCGCCTTGATTTCGGGTTTCTTGCGACGATGACTGTTGCTGGTCACGTATTCCCAACGCTCCTGATTGAACGGCGAAGCGACTTGCGGCGTGCCCATCACCAGTTCGACTTGGCGCATGGTCATGCCCGGCTTCAGTTGATCGACCATCTTTTGGTCGACGATATTGCCTTGGCGCATGTCCATCTTGTAAATCAGAGCGCAGCCGTTGAGCAGGGTCAGCGCGAGCAGCAGGACGATTCGAAGCATCGTGGATTCACCGGGAAAACGAAGCGGCGATGATACACTGCCGGCCTGAATCGCAACCGTTCCGGAGCCGACACCGCATGGAAACGCAGGACCTGCGCAAGGCCGGCCTGAAGGTCACGCTGCCGCGCGTGCGCATCCTCGAAATTCTTGAGGAGAAGCAGGGCACGCACATGACGGCAGAAGATGTTTACAAGGAACTGCTCCGGCATAACGACGACATCGGGCTGGCCACGGTGTATCGGGTACTCACCCAGTTTGAAGCCGCCGGCATTGTTTCCAAGCACAATTTCGAGGGCGGCCAGGCGGTGTTCGAACTGGATCGTGGCGAACACCACGATCACATGGTCTGCATCGAAACCGGCAAGGTCATCGAATTCGTTGATGCCGAGATCGAAAAGCGCCAGCACGAGATCGCGGCGCGACATGGTTACGACCTGGAAGAGCACAGCCTTGTGCTCTATGTCCGCCCGAAGCGGAAAAAATAACTAAGAGTGCGGTGCAGCTTCGGGTAGCGCCGCCGAACCGATTGAGGAATGAGATGAAGAAGCTGCTGATCGTCGGCGCGCTGCTGGTTGCTGCGGGTGTCGGGTACTACGTGTTGAAGCCGGGCATGCCCGGGTCGGGAGCGTTGTCGTCGATGTCGACGGTGGGCCCGCTCGACTATGTGCCGGCAGACACCGCGTTCGTTTTCGCGAATGTCGAACCGATGCCGAAGGCCGTGACCAAGGTCTGGATGGAGCAGTTCGCGCAGATCTCCGGGATCTACGCGATGCAGGCCAAAATGGTTGAGCAGAAGCTGGCGAAGGAAGATCCGCAAGGCAAGGCAGTGAAATGGGCGCGCGCGTTGGCGGCTGAAGCCAAGGACCGCACGCCAGAACAGATCATGGCCGAGTTCGGCGTCGACATGCAGGTGCGTTACGCGATTTATGAAGTCGCAGCGCGTCCGGTAATGCGTCTGGAACTGACGGATCCCGCCAAGGCCCGTGCCTTCATCGCGCGCGTCGAGCAAAAGGCCGGCGAGAAGATGCCGACCGCCAAGGTCGATGCGCTCGAATACTGGAACTTCACCGAAGCAGAAGACAAAGGGCGCGTCGTCGCTGCGCTCGATGGTAAGCAACTCGTGCTCGCGTTCTTGAGCAGCAACGATGACGACGCGGCACTGCGCAATGCATTTGGACTGAATCGTCCGAAGCAGTCGCTGGCGGCGTCGGGCAAGCTGGTGCAGTTGAACAAGGAGTTCGGGTACACGCCGTATGCCAGTGGCTATGTCGATACGCGCAAGCTGATCGCCTTGGTCGATGATGCCGAACCAGCTGCAGATGCACCCGCCGCTGCAGAATTGAAAGCGACCTGCGCAAAAGACTACGACGCAATCGCCAAGGCGATGCCGCGCGCGGTATTCGGCTATACGCAGTTCGAAGCGAAGTCGATTCAGGCCAAGATGCTGCTGGAATTGCGCCCCGATATCGCCGCCGATCTGCAACTCGTGCCGGCACCGCTGCCCGGTGCCGATGCTACTGCCGGTAGTGCCGTCAGCTTCGGGTTTGCAATGAACCTGGAAGCACTCGCGAATTTCGTGAATAAGCAGGCAGGCGCGATCATCGCTGCGCCCTATGCCTGCCCGGCGCTCGCCGACTTGAATGACGGCGCGACCAAGGCCAAGGAGCAATTCAGCAACCCCGGTCTGTACATGGCCGCGAGCGCCTTCAATGCCGTGCATCTGATTGCCAGCAAGTTTGTGATGCCACAGCCAGGCGTCGATGGTGCGCCGAGCGAGCCAGAATTCGCCGGCAAATTGCTGGTCGGTTCGAAGAGTCCGGCCGGCTTGATCGGCATGGTCAGCGGTTTCGTGCCGCAGATCGCCGCGTTGAACCTGCAACCGAACGGCGAACTGAAGGCGATCCCGGCGGACCCGTCGATCCCGGTCAAAGGCCCGATGCATGCGCTGATGTCGGACACCGCCATCGGCGTCAGTGTTGGCGAGGGCGAAGCGGCGACACTGAAAGCAGCTATGACCGTCGATACCGGCAACAAAGCACTGATTGCAGTCGGGTATGGCGGCGCGTTCTTTCAGTCGATCTTTGCGCAAGCATCGGCCGAACTCGCAAAGTCCACCGATCCCGAGGCAGCGGAACTGCAGAAGACGATGGTCGCGTTGCAAAAAGTCTATGCCGAATCGATCGACCACATCGACATGCAGGTGCGTGTCGCCGACCGTGGCATCGAATTCGTGCAGGATGTGCGAATGAAGTAGGCAATCGCCGGCGGGCGATCTTGCATCGGCCGCCTTATCGCGCCGCCGCGATCATTTCTTTCGCGGCGGAGCGGGTGGCGCTGGTGATTTCGACACCGCCGAGCATGCGTGCGATCTCATCGACCCGCGGTTTGGCATCGAGTGGCTCGATGCGGGTGTGCGTCTGGCCATCGATGACCGACTTGCGTACCGCGAAATGCTGATGGCCTTGCGCCGCGACTTGGGCGAGATGGGTGACGCATAACACCTGTCGCGTCGATCCGAGTTCGCGCAGTTTTCGCCCAACCACTTCGGCAGTGCCACCGCCAATGCCGGAATCGACTTCGTCGAACACCATGACCGGCACGTCATCGGAACCGATCGCCGCCACTTCGATGGCCAGGCTAATTCTTGCCAGTTCGCCACCAGACGCAATCTTGCGCAGTGGCCGTCCTGGCTGGCCCGGATTCGGACTGACCACAAATTCGATCTCGTCGCGCCCAGACAATGCAAATTCGCACTCGTCTGTCGTCTCGATCTGGATCTCGAAGGCGCCCGCGATGGCGAGTTCGCGCAGCAGCCCGGTGACGCGCGTGGCGAGCGTGGTGGCGGCAAAACGACGTGATTCCGATAGCGCCTTGGCCGCGCGTACGTAGTCGATCAATGCCGCTTCGCGTTCGCGGCGCAACAGTTCGATTTTGCTGCCGGCATGTTGCAGGCGATCGATCTCGTCGCTGAGTTCGTTCAGCCGCATGCCGAGTTCCTGCGCCGGAACGCGATGCTTGCGCGAGAGTTCGTGCAGCTTGCCGAGTTGCGTGTCGAGTTCACCATAGCGCTGCGGATCGAGGTCTTGCCCGGAACGATAGCGTTCCAGTTCGTTGATCGCCTCGACCACTTGGATGCCGGCGGATTCGAGCAATTCAGCGACTGGTGCGAGCGCGGCATCGACTTGCGCGAGCTTGCGCGCGTCGGTTGCGCAATGGGCCAGCAGCGATGTCGCCGAGTGATCGTCGTCGCTGTCCAGCGCGTCGATCAGCTTCTGACTGCCCGACAATAGCGTCGCCGCATGGGCGAGTCGGCGGTGGTCGTCGACCAACCGCGCATATGATTCTTCGGACAGCGCATGGTTGCTCAATTCCTGATGCTGAAAGCGCAGGTAGTCGACGCGGTCCGGGTCGCCGCTGTTGGCGCCGGCAAGGTCGGAGATCTGTCGATCGATTTCGGCAATGTGTCGGGCCACACGCTGCACATCGTCGATGCGATCCGGGTGCTGCGCAAAAGCGTCAAGCAAGGTGAGCTGATGTTTACGTGACAGCAACGCCTGATGTTCATGCTGGCCATGGATCTCGACCAAGAATGCTGCGGCTTCGCGCAAGACCGACAACGACACCGGGCGATCATTGATCCAGGCACGCGAGCTGCCGTCGGCACGGATCACCCGACGCAGCCGCAGTTGTTCCTCATCGTCAAGCTCCTGCTCGCGCAACCAGGCGCGGGTAGCGGGCAGGGCGCGCAGGTCAAATTCGGCGGACATCTCGGCGCGGTCGGCACCATGACGAACCACGCCGGCGTCACCGCGACCGCCCGCCAGCAACATCAGCGCATCGACCAGCAAGGATTTTCCGGCACCGGTTTCTCCGGTGAGCACACTCATGCCGGCCGCGAAATTCACGTCGGCACCGTCGATGATTGCGAAATCTTTGACAAACAGGGTACGCAGCATGTCGGAGAGGCTAGCAAAGCCGAGCGATCACGTCACCGCGCGTTGACCTTTGCGCGGCAGGATTGATAGCGTCGGCCGCATCCCCATCTCTGCAGCATCATGAATCGCCGCCTCGCCGACCAACTCGATGCCCGTTCGCGCCATTTGCTGCGCACGTTGATCGCGCAGTACATCCGCGATGGCGAGCCGGTGGGTTCGCGCACGTTGGCGAAGCACAGTGGTCTTGACCTCAGCCCGGCGACCATCCGCAATGTGCTGTCTGATCTGGAAGAAGTCGGGCTGATCGCAGCGCCGCATACCTCGGCCGGACGTATCCCGACCGCGCAGGGTTATCGGCTGTTCGTCGATTCGCTGCTGCAATTGCAGGCCCCGCGCCCGGATGAAATGGACGCGCTGCAGCGCGAGATCCCGTCTGGCGGCACCACCAATGAGGTGCTCAGCCGGGTGTCCGGTGTGCTCAGTCAATTGACCCATTTCGTCGGGCTGGTGACGGTGCCGAAGCGCGAGCAGTTCGCATTTCGCCAGATTGATTTCGTCCAGCTCGGGCCGAGCCGGGTGCTGGTGATCCTGGTGTTCACCGACAACGAAGTACAGAACCGTGTGCTCGACTTGCCGCGCGCCTATGCGGCGAGCGAGTTGGAGCAGCTCGCGAATTACCTCAACCAGAATTTTTCGGGCTTGCCGCTGGACGAAATTCGGCGCCGCATCGTTACCGAAATGGAAGTGGCGCGCGATTCCATCGATCGCGTACTGCGCTCAGCGATCGAGCTCGCCAATGCCTCGTTTCGCTGCGAATCGAGCGACGAGTTTGTCGTCTCAGGTCAGACCAATTTGATGGGATTGTCCGAGATGGCCAGTGTCGAGCGGCTGCGCGACTTGTTCGAGGCGTTCAACCGCAAACGTGAATTGGCGCGCCTGCTCGAAGGCTGTGTGCACGCGGAGGGTGTGCGTTTGTTTATCGGTGAGGAATCGGGCTACGCCCCGCTTGGTTCCTGCAGCATGGTGACCGCACCCTATGGCGCAGACGGCCGACTGCTCGGCGTGATTGGCGTGATCGGCCCGACGCGCATGGACTATGACCGCGTCATTCCGGTCGTGCAGACCACGGCGCGGATTCTCTCGGGTGCCTTGAAGAACGCTGGACTGGCCCCATAAGCCGGACGGGGCAAACCGGCCAATCGGCCGAAGCACGGAGAATTCGATGAATCAGGACACGACGTTGGTGGACGACGACGATTTCGGTGCGTTGCCGGCCGAAGAATTGGAAGGTCGCATTCACGAACTGCAAAACCAGTTGGGTGCCGCCAAAGATGAGCAGGTGCGCCTGCTCGCCGAGATGGATAACCAGCGCAAGCGCGCCATGCGGGATGTCGATGCGGCCCGCAAGTACGGTGTCGAAAAGCTGCTGAACGATCTGATGCCGGTGTGCGACGGGCTGGAAATGGGCTTGAGCCAAGGTGGCAGTGACCCCGCCAGGTTGCGCGAAGGCATGGACCTGACCTTGAAGCTGCTGCTGAAGGCCAGCGAGCAGCATGGCCTGACCCGATTGAAGCCGGTGGGTGAAGCGTTCAATCCGGAATGGCATCAGGCGATGGCGATGATTCCGACCGCCGAGAAGCCGGCCGGCACCGTCATTGACGTGTTCCAGACTGGCTATCGGCTGCATGAGCGCTTGATCCGCCCGGCGATGGTGACCGTCGCGGCCGATCCACTGCCGCCTGAAGACGCGTAAGCCGTCCCCTTGAACCCTGCGTTCACATCCTCATAACAGCGCCATCCGCCGCAAGGCATTCAAGATTTCCGGAGAGACATCATGGGCAAGATCATCGGTATCGACCTCGGCACCACCAATAGCTGTGTTGCGATCATGGACGGCGGCACGGTCCGCGTCATCGAAAATGCGGAAGGTGATCGCACCACGCCGTCGATTGTCGCGTTCGCGAAGGATGGCGAGGTCATCGTTGGCGCCGCCGCCAAGCGTCAGGGCGTGACCAACCCGAAAAATACCTTCTATGCGGTGAAGCGCTTGGTCGGTCGCAAGTTCACCGACGCCGAAGTCACCAAGGACCTCGATCTGGTGTCGTATGCCATCGTCGGCCACGACAATGGCGACGCCTGGGTCGCGACCAGTGACGGTCGTCGCATGGCGCCGCCGGAGATTTCGGCCAAGGTGCTGATGAAGATGAAGAAGACCGCTGAGGATTTTCTCGGTGAACCAGTGACCGAGGCAGTGATCACGGTTCCGGCCTATTTCAACGATTCGCAGCGTCAGGCGACCAAGGACGCGGGCCGTATTGCGGGCCTAGATGTGAAGCGCATCATCAATGAGCCGACGGCGGCAGCGCTGGCCTATGGTCTCGACAAGTCCGGCGGCAAGGATCGCAAGATTGCTGTCTATGACCTCGGCGGCGGCACCTTCGACGTGTCGATCATCGAGATCGCGGAAGTTGATGGTGAGAAGCAGTTTGAAGTGCTGGCTACCAATGGCGACACCTTCCTCGGCGGCGAAGACTTCGACAAGCGCGTCATCGACTTCCTGGTCGAAGAGTTCCAGAAAGAACAGGGCATCGACCTGCGCAAGGATCCGCTGGCACTGCAACGCCTGAAGGATGCAGCCGAGCGCGCCAAGATCGAGCTTTCCACACTGCAGCAGACCGACGTCAGCTTGCCGTACATCACCGCCGATGCCGCCGGCCCCAAGCATCTCACCGTCAAGTTGACGCGTGCCAAGCTCGAGTCGCTGATCGATGATCTGGTGAAAAAGACCATCGAACCCTGCCGTACCGCGCTGGCCGATGCCAAGGTCAAACCGTCCGACATTACGGAAGTGATCTTGGTCGGCGGCATGACGCGGATGCCGCGCGTGCAGGCGGCAGTGACCGAATTCTTCGGCAAGGAACCGCGCAAGGACGTGAACCCGGATGAAGCCGTGGCCGTCGGCGCTGCGATCCAGGCCGGCGTGTTGTCGGGCGCAGTCAAGGACGTGTTGCTGCTCGACGTGACCCCGCTGTCGCTCGGTATCGAGACGATGGGTGGCGTGTTCACCAAGCTGATCGAGAAGAACACCACGGTGCCGACGAAGGCGTCGCAGGTGTTCTCGACCGCCGAAGACAATCAGACTGCGGTAACCGTGCATGTGCTTCAGGGCGAACGCAAGGAAGCCCGCTACAACAAGTCGTTGGCGAAGTTCGATCTGGCCGGAATCGACTCGGCACCGCGCGGCATGCCGCAGGTGGAAGTCGCGTTCGACATCGATGCGAACGGCATCCTGCACGTATCGGCGAAGGACAAGAAGACCGGCAAGGAGCAGAAGGTCGAGATCAAGGCTGGTTCGGGTCTGTCGGAAGCCGAGATCGAGCAGATGGTACGTGACGCCGACGTACATCGCGAAGACGACAAGCGTTTTGCCGAATTGGTCGAAACCCGCAACAAGGCCGACCAGCTCGTGCACAGCGTGCGTTCGACGCTGAAGGAACATGGTGCCAAGGTGCCGGGCGACCAGATTGGTCGTATCGAGGAAGCGGCCAAGGATCTGGAGTCGGTGATGAAGGGCGACGACAAGGCCAAGATCGAATCGCGGATCGCAGCACTTGAAGCCGCTGCGCAGTCGCTCGCAGCGGCTGCCCAAGGCGGTGCCCAGCCCGGCCCGGACGCCGCTGCCGGTGCGCAGGCCCAGAAGAATGATGACGTCGTCGACGCCGAGTTCACCGAGGTCAAGGACGACAAGTAAGCAGCGTTGATTTGAATCGTATCGGTAGCCCGGATTTCGCAAGTGATCCGGGTTTACTTTTCCCGCCATACCAAAATCGCCGCCCGAACAAGAATCCAGCCGCATGAGCAAGCGTGACTATTACGAAACCTTGGGTGTCGCCAAGGATGCGTCTGAGGACGATCTGAAGAAGGCCTATCGCCGTCTGGCGATGAAGCATCATCCGGATCGTAACGATGGCGACAAGGATGCTGAGCTCAAGTTCAAGGAATCGAAAGAGGCCTGGGAAGTGCTCTCCGACCCGGCCAAGCGTCGCGCCTACGACCAGCACGGCCATGCCGCATTCGAACAGGGTGCAGGCGGCGGTGGCGGTTATTCGGATGTCGGCGATATTTTCGGCGATATTTTCAGTGACTTGTTCGGCGGCAGTCGTCGCGGTGGAGGACAGCCGCGGCGTGGTGCCGATGCGCGGATCGTGGTCGAACTTGATCTGGAAGAGGCAGTGTTCGGCGCCACCAAGGAGATCGACGTACCAGCAGTCGTGAACTGTGATGACTGCGAGGGCACCGGCTCGCAGGATCGTAAATCGAGCACGTGTTCGATGTGCCGTGGTCGCGGCCGTGTCGTCGCACAGCGCGGCATCTTCCATGTCGAGCAGGCCTGCCCGACGTGCAGTGGTAGCGGTAAGCAGATCGAAAAGCCGTGCAAGAGTTGCCGCGGCCATGGTCGTATCCAAAAGGACAAGACGCTGGCGGTGAAGATTCCCGCAGGCGTCGATACCGGTGATCGCGTGCGTCTGGCGGGCGAAGGCCATGCCGGCCCGCCGGGTACGCCGAGCGGTGATTTGTTCGTCGAAATGATGGTGCGTGAACACAAGATCTTCCAGCGTGAAGGCAATGACCTTTACTGCGAAGTGCCGATCCGCTTCTCGCAAGCAGCACTCGGCGGTGAATTGGTGATTCCGACACTGGATGGCGACGCCAAGATCAAGGTGCCGACCGAGACTCAGACCGGCAAGCTGTTCCGCCTCCGCGGCAAAGGCGTGAAGTCGGTGCGCGGCCATGACCAAGGCGACCTGCTGTGCCGCGTCGTCGTCGAAACCCCAGTGCGTCTGAGCAAGCGCCAGCGCGAATTGCTGGAAGAGTTCGAAGGCACCTTTGACGATGGCAAGGACCACATGCCGCGGCAGACGTCCTGGGTAGATGGCGTCAAGTCATTCTGGGACCGGATGACGTCCTGAGTATGCGTACCCGCCGCTTGCTGGCCAGACGCACGCTGATCTGATCGATCCGGGCATGGTTTGAAACGTGCTTTGGTCGTGATGGCTGTGCGCGGGGTGCAGCGCGAGATCGGTGCACGCTGCTAGTCTGCGATCCCGTTTTCCGGAGCCCGCCATGTCCGTTACCCGTCTCGCGATTGCCGTTGCGCTTTGTTTCGGCCTACCGTTCTTCACGGCCTGCAATCAGACTCCAGCGCCGATTGCCGAAGCGGCCAAACCGGCAGCGATCAATCACGACCAGCAGTTCGACGCGCTGGCGCGGTCTTGGTTGAGCGACTGGTTCCGGCTAAATCCGATTTCTGCGACCCAGGTCGGTAGTCATATCGTCGATGGCGATATCGAGGATCTCAGCGTCAAGGGACGCGCGGCTGCGGTCGAACATGCGCGACGCACACTGGCAGCGTTGGAAGCGATCGACGCCACATCGTTGTCGCGAGAAAATCAGATCGATTACGCAATCCTGCGCAACCAGTTGCAGAGCGATCTCTGGAGCGTCGAGACCTTGCAGAACTGGGCTTGGGATCCGCAGGTGTATGGCCAGTTGGCCGGTAGTGCGATCTACACGTTGATGGCGCGCGAGTTCGCGCCACTGCCAGAGCGTCTGAAATCGGCAACGCTACGCATCGAAAAGCTGCCGAGGCTGTTTTCGCAGGCACGTGAGAACCTCGATCCGGCGCGCGTGCCGCTGATTCATGCTGAAACTGCTGCCAAGCAACATGGCGGCATTCTCGGCCTGGTCGACCAGTTCATTACTCCGAATCTGGATCAACTCGGCGAGGAAGATCGTGAGCGGGCCGAGAACGCCATTGGCAACCTCAAGTTGGCGGTGGCAGAACAGCAGAAGTGGCTGGACGAAACCTTGGTGCCGAACGCCAAGGGCGACTTCCGAATTGGCGCGGCGCTATACGACCAGAAACTCGCGTTCGCGCTGAACTCGCCGCTCAGTCGTGGTGAGATCAAACAACGCGCCGAAGCCGAATTGCAGCGTGTGCGTGCCGAGATGTACAGCATCGCGCGTACGGTTTTGGCAGATCAGCCAAAGGCACCCGAGATGCCAGAGCAGCCGACCCCGGAACAGCAGCAGGCCGGTATCGCCGCAGCGCTGGAACTGGCCTACGCTGATCGTCCCGATCGCGACAAGGTGGTCGAAACCGCGACCGCTAGCACCGAACGCGCCACCGCCTTCGTGCGCGAAAAAGGCTTGGTCACGCTGCCAGAGTCGCCGGTCAAGATCATCCTGATGCCGGAGTTTCAGCGTGGCGTGGCGGTCGCTTATTGCGATTCGCCGGGGCCGCTCGACAAGCATCTCGATACCTTCTACGCGGTGTCGCCGATTCCCGATGACTGGAGTACCGAGCAAGTCGATTCGTTCCTGCGCGAATACAACACGCGCTCGATCGAGGAGTTGAGCATCCACGAAGCCATGCCCGGGCACTTCTTGCAGATCGCCCATTCGAATAAGCATCCATCGACACTGCGTGCGGTGCTGTCGTCGGGCTCGTTCGTCGAAGGCTGGGCGGTCTATGCAGAGAAAATGATGGTCGATGCCGGCTATCTCGACAACGATCCGCTATTCAAGCTGATCAACCTCAAGTGGTATCTGCGTGTTATCACCAATGCGCTGATGGATCAGGCGATCCATGTCGATGGCATGACCCGTGAAGACGCGATGACGTTGATGACCGTGCAAGGTTTCCAGCAGGAACGCGAAGCTGCGGGCAAATGGGTGCGCGCGCAATTGACCTCGACCCAGTTGCCAACCTATTTCGTGGGTTTCCAGGAACATCTGGATCTGGAAAAAGCCATTCGCGAGCGTGACGGCGACCAGTTCGACATGCGCAAGTACAACGACACGGTGCTGTCGTTCGGCTCGCCCCCGGGGCGCTATGTCCGCCAGATGATGCTGAAACAGCCGATCGAGTAATCGTGCACGAATCGAGCCACGACGTCGTCCGATCAAGCCGGCGCCGTGGACCACGGTGCGGCGCTTGTGACAGGATGCGCCATGTTGCGCATCCTGTTTCGTTACCTCACCGGCTCCAAGGCTGGCACCGTCGAGGTCTATCCGGCGGCCAAGTTTCGTGCGCTTTACGTCGGCCGCGATCCGGGTTGTGACCTGCGTTTTCATGCCGAGCAGGATGGCGTCGTCAGTCGCAACCATGCGGTGATCGAGTGGCAATGGGCCGAAGGCGAAGCGCCGCGCTTCGCGGTCAGCGACCTGTTGTCGAGCAATGGCACCTACGTGAACGGCGAACGCGTCGGTCAGGCGGCGCCGCTGACGTCGGGCGATCACATCCGCTTCGGCCATGGCGGTCCGGAAGCCGTATTCTTGGTTGATCAAGTGGAAGCCGCCGCGTCGGACGGTGAAGAATGGCCCGCACGCGTCGGGTCGACGTCGCAAATTCCGGCATTGCAGATTGACGCCACCGTGCTGCGCGGGCGCCTGAAACGCTGAATCCAGATTCAGGGAATCACCGTAACTGGCGCGCAGCACGCGTCCCGCTTCGCTAAACTCGCATCATGGAAACGCCCACGCGCAGCACGAAGTTCACCCTCAAGTCGGCCGCCGATATCGTCAAGATGCGCGCCGCCGGCCGTCTCGCCGCCGACGTGCTCGATATGATCGGCGAACACGTGAAGCCCGGAATAAGTACCGAAGAACTCGATCGGCTCTGTCACGAATACATCGTCGACGTGCAGAAGGCCGTTCCGGCAAACCTCGGCTACAAAGGTTTCCCGAAGGTGATCTGCACCTCGGTCAACAACGTCATCTGTCACGGCATCCCGAGTGCGTCGAAGGTGCTGAAGGATGGTGACATCATCAATATCGACGTTACCGTCATCCGCGACGGCTGGCATGGCGACACCAGTCGCATGTATTACGCCGGTACGCCGCCGGTGCTCGCGAAGCGTCTGGTCGACATCACCTTCGAGGCGATGTGGCGCGGAATCCGCACGGTGCGGCCAGGCAGCACGCTCGGCGACATCGGCCATGCCATTCAAAGTTTTGCCGAAGCGCAGCGCTTTTCCGTCGTGCGCGAGTATTGCGGCCATGGCATCGGACAGGTCTATCACGAGGACCCGCAGGTGCTGCATTACGGCAAGCCCGGCGCTGGCCCGACGCTCCAGAAAGGCATGACGTTCACCATTGAGCCGATGATCAATGCCGGCGCGCCTGCGACACGCCTGATGCCGGACGGTTGGACGGTGGTGACGCGTGACCGTTCGCTGTCGGCGCAGTGGGAACACACCATTGCGGTAACCGACGATGGCTTCGAGGTGCTGACCCTCGGTGTGGCGGACCGGACAGCGGCATGAGCGACGCGCGCGGCAACGATTCTGCCGCGCCTGCGGTCTTCATCGCCTCACAGTGGCGGGAGCGCCTGCGCAAAGCCCAATTTGAAGATGAGGCTTCGTTCGCACTCGGCACCTCGGCCGAACTGCTGATTGCTGCGCGTGCCAATCGTGTCGACGAAGCGTTGTGTGCTGCCTACGCGGTGGAACTCGCCAGTCATCATGGCGTCGCGCTTGCGGCGACCGGTGGATATGGCCGCGGCGAACTGTATCCGCAGTCCGATATCGATCTGCTGCTGATCATCGATCACGAAGACCATCCCGCCCATATCGCGATCGAGCATTTTCTCGCAACGATCTGGAATATCGGACTGACAGTCAGCCACATCGCCCGCACGCCGGAACAATGTCTACGGATCGGCGCCGAAGACTTGTCCTCGGCGACGGCAATGTTCGAAGCGCGCTATCTGGTCGGGGATGAAGCGCTGCTCACGAGTACGTTGGTCGCCTTGGATACCCATCAAGTCTGGCCACCCGCGGCATTTTTCGAGGCCAAACGTGACGAACTACGCGCCCGCCATGCGCGTTTCAACGATACCTCGTTCAATCTCGAACCGAATGTCAAGGAAGGCCCCGGCGCGATTCGTGATCTCGATACCCTCGGCTGGATGGCGCGCCGTTGCTTCGGGGTGTCGCGCATCGAGCACTTGGCCGAGAATGGACTTGCGAGTGCTGCCGACCAGAGTGCACTGATTCACGCCCGGGCCGCGCTAGCGCGCTTGCGGTTCGGTCTGCATCGTTCCGTGCAACGACGTGAAGAGCGTCTGTTGTTCGATCATCAGCGTGAACTGGCAAGGCTGTTCGGTTTCGCCGACCAGCACCGCGAAAATCTGGCGGTCGAACAACTGATGCAAGGCTTCTTTCGCAGCGCATCGAGCGTGCGCCGAATCACTCAAAGGCTGCTGCTCGACTGGGAAGAACGACTGACACCGGAACCCTCGCCGACACTTTGGTACGACGATGGTTTCGGCCTACGTCGCGGCCGACTGACGCATCGCGATACGGCGGCGGTGGCGGCGACCATGGCCGGTGCATTGAAGGTCTGCCATCGCTTGGCGATGACGCCCGCGGCCGATGGTCTGAACCCTGAACTGGCGGCGGCGATCCAGGCGGCCGTGCCAAATTACGCGTTGACTGATGATGCCGGCGATTGCGTCGCTCACTTCCTCGCGATCCTGCGCCAGCCGCTACGTGCGGTACGTGTGTTGCGCGTGATGTCTGAGCTCGATTTGCTCGGACGTCTGATCCCGGCGTTTGAGCGCGTGAGCGGACGCATGCAGTACGACATGTTTCATGCCTACACGGTCGACCAGCACACCCTGCGCGTGCTTGAGCATCTGGCGCGCTTCGCCGACGCCGGAACCGCCGAGTCCTTGCCACTTGCGGTCGAAGTGCGCGCGCGCTTGCGCAAACCGGAACTGTTGTTGCTGGCTGGTCTGTTTCACGACATCGCCAAGGGCCGGGGCGGCGATCATTCCGAACTGGGCGAACGCGACGCCCGCGATTTCGTGCGCTGGCTCGGCTTGTCGCAACCAGACGTCGATCTGGTGGCATGGCTGGTACGCCATCATCTCGACATGTCGATCACCGCGCAGAAGCAGGACATCGGCGACCCTGTGGTGGTGCACAAGTTCGCCAGTCTCGTGGCGGACTGGGAACGCCTCGATTACCTCTATCTGCTGACCGTGGCCGACATTTCCGGTACCAGTCCAAAACTTTGGAATACCTGGAAGGATCGGCTGTTAGCGGATCTCTACAACGCCACCCGTTTTGCGCTGCGTCGTGGTCTGGAACATCCGGTGCACAGTCGCGAACGTGTTGCCGAAACCATCGGTCAGGCGCGTGAATTACTGCAGAGTCAGGGCGGTGATGTCGTCGCCGCGGAACAGGTCTGGGCCGACTACCCCGAGGACAGCGTGCTGCGTTTCTCGCCGGACCAATTGGCCTGGCAGGCCGAGCAGGTGCTCGCGCACGGCGGCAGTGCGGCGGCGCGTGTTGCGATCCGTCATGGCGACAGCGGCGGCAGCGAATTGCTGGTGATCTCGCGTGATCGTGATGGTTTGTTCGCGACGGTCACGTCGGTACTCGACCGCATGCAGATCAATGTTCATGACGCACGCATCGTCACCACGCGTGATGGCCGCGTCCTTGACACCTTTCAGATCCTTGATGCGCAGGGCCATGCCCTGACCGATGTCGCGCGCAGCGACGAACTATGCCGGCGCCTTGCCGATGAACTCGACAAGCCCGAGTTGAATCTGACGCCGGCGCGACGCGCTTGGTCGCGCCAGCAGAAGCATTTCCATGTGCCGCTGCGCGTCGAGTTCGGCGAACGCGAGGGCGGCGCACGCACACAACTGGCGCTGGTCTGTTCGGACCGGCCGGGCCTGCTCGCACATGTCGCGCAAGCGTTCCGCGCCTGCGGCGTGCGCGTGCACGACGCTCGCATCGCCACTTTCGGCGAACGCGTCGAAGACTTCTTTGTGCTTTCCGACGAACACAACCGCGCGCTCGATACCGCGGCCACGGAGTCGCTGGAACGCACGCTCGCTCACGAACTGGCGCCCCTGCGATGATGACCCCAAGCCTGCAATCTACGATCGAGGCCGCATTCGAGCGACGCTCGGAGCTTACCCAGAACGAGATCGATGCCAGCATTCGTCCCGCAGTGAATGCGGTGATTGCCGCGCTCGAAACCAACGAGCTACGCGTCGCCGAGCCGACTGAATCGGGTTGGGCCGTGCATCAATGGATCAAAAAGGCGGTGTTGTTGTCGTTTCGCATTGAACCAAATCGGCTGATGGCCGCGACGCCGGCACCCTATTTCGACAAGGTGTCACTGCGTTACGAAGGCTATGACGAGGCTGCGTTCCGCGATGCGGGTGCGCGTGTGGTGCCGGGTGCGATCGTGCGCCGCGGCGCGCACATCGGCCGCGATGTGGTGCTGATGCCCAGCTTCATCAATATCGGCGCGCATGTCGGTGCCGGCACGATGGTCGATACCTGGGCGACGGTCGGCTCCTGTGCGCAGGTCGGTGCGAATGTGCATCTTTCCGGTGGCGCCGGCATCGGCGGGGTACTCGAACCCTTGCAGGCAAATCCGACCATTATCGAAGACGACTGCTTCATCGGCGCGCGCTCGGAAGTCGTCGAAGGTGTGATCGTCGAGCGCGGTTCGGTGATCGGTATGGGCGTTTTCATCGGATCGAGCACGCGCATCTACGACCGCGAGACCGGCGAAGTGCATTACGGTCGGGTGCCAGCGGGCAGTGTCGTCGTCTCCGGCTCGTTGCCGTCCAAGGACGGCTCGCACAGTTTGTATGCGGCGGTGATCGTCAAGAAAGTCGATGCGAAGACGCGCTCGAAGACCAGTCTCAACGATCTGCTGCGCGGGATCGATTGATGGCCGCGCCGATCCTCTACGGGCTGACGAATTGCGATACCTGCAAGACGGCGCGCAAATGGCTGGAGCGCGAAGGTTTGGTGCATCAATTCATCGACTACAAATTGCATCCGGTGCCGGGTGCGGCGCTGAAGGATTGGGCGAAGCAGGTCGGCTGGGACAAGTTGATCAATCGTTCCGGCACGACTTGGCGTGGCTTGCCGGCGAACCGCAAAGACCCGCAGAGCGATCCCGAATACGTTTTGTTGGTGCGCGAATACCCGAGTTTGCTGCGGCGCCCGGTGACCGTGACCGATGGCGAAGTGATGCTCGGTTTTACCGGCGGTTTGTACGAGAAGCGCTTCCTCACGGCGAAGGTGTCGGCATGAACATCGGCTCGGAAATCGCCGAATTGACGATGGACTTGTGCCGCCGCGCGTCGGTCACGCCCGACGATGCCGGCTGCCAAGACCTGATCGCATCGCGGCTGCAGCACGCCGGTTTCGTGGTCGAGCCGATCGATGCCGGTGGCGTGCGCAACCTGTGGGCCTGGCATGGCAGTGTTGGCCCGGTGTTCGCCTTCCTGGGTCATACCGATGTCGTGCCGACCGGTGATCTCGCGGAGTGGACGTCGCCGCCGTTCGAACCACAGGTGCGCGATGGCTTGCTGTATGCACGCGGGGCGGCCGACATGAAAGGCAGCGTGGCGGCGATGGTGGTGGCGCTGGAGCGTTTCGTTGCCGCGCAACCGGCGCATCCCGGTGTGATCGGACTGTTGTTGACGAGCGACGAGGAAGGTGATGCGACGGATGGCATTCGCCATGTCGTTGATGAATTTCTGCGACGCGGCCAGCGTATCGATTACTGCGTGGTCGGCGAGCCATCGAGTGAACTGGTGCTGGGTGATCGCATCCGTATCGGCCGTCGCGGCTCGCTGCACGGACATCTGAAAGTGCGTGGCGTCCAGGGCCATGTCGCTTTCCCGGAGAAGGCATTGAACCCGATCCATGCGGTGGCGCCAGCATTAGCCGAACTCGCCGCGATCCGATGGGATGGTGGCAATGCGCATTTTCCGCCGACCGGTTTTCAGATCTCCAACATCCACGGCGGCACCGGCGCTTACAACGTGATTCCGGGCGATGTTTGCATCGACTTCAACTTCCGCTTCGGCACGGCGTCCAGCCCGGAAGATCTGATGCGCGCGACGGAAGCGGTGTTGGTGAAGCATGATCTCGACTATCGCATCATCTGGGAAATCTCCGGCGCACCATTCCTGACCGCCGATGGGCTGCTGCGTGAAGCGACCCACGCCGTGCTGCAGTCGCACGGCATTACCGAGACGATTGCCGACACTGGCGGTGGCACCTCGGATGGCCGTTTCATCGCGACGCTTGGCAGTCAGATCGTTGAACTTGGCCCGGTCAACGCGACCATCCACAAGATCGATGAACACGTCTGTCTCGGAGACCTCGAAGCGCTTGGCCGGATTTACCAGAGCCTTGCCGAACGGGTGTTGCTGGTCGATCGGCATTCGTCCACCTCTTGATTCCAGTGGCTGGCCGATGGTGAACTTCGCCGATGCGAGTCGGACCGGTACACTGCCGGAAAATTCGGCGGAGCAAACTCATGAAGACGATACCGGTTCTGGTTGGTTCGTTCATCGTTGCCGCAGCGGCGATCGTGATTGGTTGTTCGACCAATGGATCGCAGCGCCCGCCACGACCGCCACCGACGCTGGCGGCACCGGGCGAGTCCGAGGATCATCAACGCTTGCGCGATGCCTGGATCGAGATGCTGCATCGAGCGGCGCCCGGATTCGACTGGCGGCACCAGGATGCCGAGTTCCGGCGCGTGCGAATGCAGCGGTCGTTGGAGACGCTCGAACAGTGGCAAGCAACCGGAAATGACGCCGCCGATGAGTTGATTGTTGCGACCACGGCGATCAGTGGGAACTGGGTCGAGCGCGGCAGCGGCAATGTTGCCGGGCGCACCTTGTCCACGCAATTCGATGTCGCCAACAATCGCCTCAATGTGCTGAGCCATGGCGGCAACCTATGGCGTGCCGGCCGGAGCACGCTGGACTGGGCCAGTCCTGCAGATGGCGTCAGCTTCACGCCCAACGGAACATCTGGTTTTCTCGAGCGTCTGACGGGCAGTGAACGCTTGCTGGTTTGGGCGGATACCCCGAGCGGGCTGTTCTACAGCGATAGCGGCGGCGCGTCATGGAGCGCGGCGACCGGGTTGGCAACAAGTAACGTCTGGTATAGCAGGGGGCTGGCGGCACGCGATGCATCGGCCAGTGAGGTGTATGCGCTGCGCGTTGAATACGATGGCGGTGCCGGCAGTTGGCGTACGAAGCTGTATGCATCGACCAATCGAGGTGCGGCGTTCAGCAGTCGCGGTTTCATTGGTCAGGGCAATCGCGTTGCGCTGTTTTCGCCGCGTTATGGCAGTACCGTGATGTACCTGCTGGATGGCTTGACGCTGAATACGATTACTCCGGCGACCCATGCGCTGGTCGCGGTCAGCAGTGTGTCCGGTGCCGCGGCACTCGGGAGTAATGATCGGGTGTCGCTCAGCGGCGGCGTGGACAGTGGCGGCAATACATTCTTGTATGTGTTTGTCGTCCGCAGTAGTGCCAGTGTGACCGAAATCTATCGCAGCCTGGACGGCGGTGCCAGTTGGACCACTCGCACCAATGCACCCACCAATATGTTCGGCTTCAACTCGGCAGAAAGTTCAACGCGCGATCCTGCGCGAGTGTACGTCGGTGGCACGAATGCCTATCGCAGCAGCGATGGCGCGCAGAGTTGGCAACTGGTCAATTCCTGGCCGGACTATTACCCCTCGCCGGCGACCAAGCTGCATGCCGATATCCCGAACTTCGATGTATTCGTTGATTCCGGCGGCAATGAGCGGGTATTTGTCTCGACCGACGGTGGAACCTATGAGTCCACCGATGGCCTGCTCACTGTGCAGAATTTATCGTTGTCGGGTCTGCGAAATGGCCAGTATTACGGCAGTTACAGTGTGCGTTCGGCGCCGAACGCGATCCTGGTCGGTGCACAGGATCAGGGGTATCAGAAGGCCATGGCCCCGAGCGCCGGCATCAACGATTTCGTACAGACGATCAGCGGTGACTACGCACATCTGACGTCATCGAACAATGGTGCAAACGTATGGATGGTCTACCCGGGATTCGCTCAACTTGATACTGCGCCGGCAACTGGCGACTGGACGGCACTGCGCGACTGGGACTATGCCTCAGCGAACTTTCAGGACTGGCTTTTTCTTGCTCCGATCGAGGCCGATCCATTGAATCCGAATCGCGCCCTGCTCGCGGGTGGCGGTATTGGCGCAAACCGTAATCGTGTTCTGACCTTGACCTATAACGGCAGCACGATCACGCATAGTGAGGGGGCGTTCGATTTCGGATCGCGGGTGACTGATGTGCAGTTCTCGCGCAATGGTCTGACGCGTTACGTGATCAACGACGGTGGCCAGTTCTTTCGTGACAGTGGCGGCGGATTCAGCCTGCGCAGCAGTGGCTTGCCAGACGGCCAATATTTCTATGGCAACTGCATTCTGACGCACGCGACGACGCCAGGAACAATCTATGTCGCCGGTGCCGGGTATTCCGGGCCAGCCGTGTATCGATCGGTTAATGACGGCGATAATTTCACCGCTTTCAGCACCGGGTTGCCGAACACCTTGGTGTACGACCTCGCGACTTCTGCGGATGGCGCGCATCTGTTTGCCGCGACCGAACTCGGTCCGTATTACTACGACAGCGGAACATCCAGCTGGGTTGCGATCTCGGCAGTGCAAACTCCGGATCAGATCTATTGGGATGTCGATTACATCGACGCCTTGAATATTGCTCGGTTCTCGACCTACGGTCGTGGCGTTTGGGATTTCGTCCTGTCCAGTCCGGTGCTGTTCCGCGATGGCTTCGAGGGCTGAATTGTCCGATTGCGCCGACTGAGAACACGGCGCTCCGACGTCGGCTGCACGAATCAGGTTCCTTCGAATCCGTTTTTGAAGACATCGTCTTGCAGTACCTGAAATACATAGGCTGCGCCGGCATAGGACGCTGCATTATTGCCTTGATCACCGTTGATGATCGTGCTGTTGCTGTCCTCGTCCGTTGCACCGATCACTGCGGTGTCGCCTGAGATCGCGACTGAAAAGCCGAAATTGTCGTCCGCGCCCGTGTTGGATGCTTTCAGATAGGTCTGCTGGCTCCAGTTGCCGCTGTCGCGCACGAACACATAGGCGGCGCCAGAAGCAGATGCAGCATTGTTGCCCTGGTCGCCGTCGATGCCCGTGCTGTTGCTGTCCTCATCTCGCGCTGCGACCACCACGGTATCGCCGGAGATTGCAACCGAATAGCCAAAGTAGTCGTACGCATTGGTATTGGATGCCTTCAGGTAGGCCTGCTGACTCCAGCTACTACCGCTGCGCTCGAACACATAGGCCGCACCGGCATTGGTCGCCGCATTGTTGCCCTGGTCGCCGTCTATGCTTGTGCTGTTGCTGTCTTCGTTGAAGGCGCCGACCAGCAAGGTGTTGTCGAAGATCGCGACGGAATAGCCAAAGTAGTCAAACGCATCGGTATTGGACGCCTTCAGGTAGGCCTGCTGGCTCCAACTGGTACCGCTGCGCTCGAACACATAGACCGCTCCGGCATTGGTCGCCGAATTGTTGCTCTGGTCGCCGTTGATGACCGTGCTGTTGCTGTCTTCATATGCTGTCCCGACCGCAATGGTGTTGCCGGCAACTGCAACTGATAGGCCGAAAAAATCGTTGATGTCAGTGTTGGACGCCTTCAGGTAAGCCTGCTGACTCCAACTACTACCGCTGCGCTCAAACACGTAGGCCGCGCCGGCATAGTTTGCCGCATTATTGCTCTGGCCACCGTTGATGGTCGTGCTGTTGCTGCTCTCATTCACTGCTCCGACCACCACGGTGTTGTTGAAGATTGCGACCGACCCACCGAATCGGTCTACCGCATCGGTGTTGGACGCCTTGAGGTAGGCTTGCTGGCTCCAAATGCTGCCGCTGCGCACGAACACATAGGCCGCGCCGGCGTCGGCTGCCGCGTTGTTGCCTTGGCCCGCGTTGATGACCACGCTGTTGCTGTCTTCATAAGTTGCCCCGACCACGATGGTGTCGCCTGAGATCGCGACCGAGATACCGAAGCGGTCGTCGGCATCGGTGTTGGACGCCTTGAGGTAGGCCTGCTGGCTCCAGATGCCGGCAGTGCGCACGAATACATAGGCTGCGCCGGCTTCGCCCGCCGCGTTGTTGCTTTGGTCACCGTTGATGGTCGTGCTGTTGCTGTCTTCGGCTTGTGCTCCGACCACCACGGTATCGCCGGAGATTGCAACCGACCAGCCAAATGAGTCCACTACACCCGTGTTGGACGCCTTCAGATAGGCCTGCTGTGCAATTGGATCAATCGTGATCGGGTAGCGGGCATTGCGGGTATCGACGCTCAGCGCCAAACCTTCGGCCATCGACTCGAACACCGCCGGCAGCGGCTGCCCGTCGGCATCCCAAACGTTCAGTCCGGCATACGTCAGGTTGGTTACGCCGCCCGCATCGACAAAGCGCACGTCGCCGCCGCCGGCGCCGATCTGCGGCTGCAGGCTGCCGCGCACCGCCCACTCAAAACGTAGCCGATTGCTCGTACCGGCGGGCTGCGTGTGCACGGTGTAGCCATGCTCCAGCCCGCGCGCGTCATTGACATACCACTCCTCAAGTTCGCTGCTCCACTGGTAGCGGGCGCGTTGACCTTCCCGGAGCATCACTGCCTTGCCGTTGATGACTTGCTCGGCACCGGCCATGCCCCAGCGTTGCAACTGCAAACCCCAGCGCCAGTCGGTCCCGTCGGGCTGCGCCTCGAAGCCACGACCATCGAAGTGCAGCAGCCACTGCTGACCCGGGTTGCGTGCAGTCCAGGTGCCGGGTTGGTCTGTCGATTCGGCAACTGCGTGACGTCCAGCTTGCCAAGCCGCCTGGATCGACTGCCAGTCATTGGTGCTCAGACCTTTCGGCAAAATCGGCGTCGCGTTGGCATTCGCCAACACCGACACTGGCATGAAGTTCAGCACAACGCCCAACAATCCGATCAGGCTGTGCCCAAGTACGCAAGCGATAAGCCGCATAGCTGTTCCTCGTCGATGGTTCGACTGATGCTAATCCACGTCTCGGCTGGGTGCGACAATATTCCTCCGGCTGATCTGCCGATCGCATAGGCGCCACTAAACCCTTACGGCACCAATTGCGAATAGTCGACCGCTGCCGGATCGCCCGTGAGCAGTGGCTCGGTTCCAGGAGCGACAGCCGCCGCTGACGGTTCGCGACGGAAACTGAGGAACACGCCGCGCGGCGCGGCAGCTTCGTCCAGGTCGGATTGCGTGATGTCGTCGCGGATCGCGGTAATGCGCACGGCAATTCGCTGGTCATCACGCGTGAGCAGGAACAACCGGTCACCGACCTGCATGCGCCCGCGCACGAGCACTGCTCCGGCCATCCACGGATCGGCATCGTTGAAGACCATGCCCAGTCGCGCGACGAGATCTGTGTCGGCGACCCGAGTCGCTGCGAGCGTATTCGCGGCGGGCGCTGATGTCGCGGACGATGCGGACGCATCCTGGGTGCGCGTCGTTGGGCGTTCGCCATCACAGGCGAAAAGGCCAAGGCAACAGCACAGCATCGGTAGCCACTGCGGTTTCATGTCGTGTCAGTCCCGCGCAATCGCCTCGACCTTCTGATAGCCACGCGGTAGCAGCGAACCACGCGTGGCACGGGCCGCGGCAATCTCGACGAGATCGGACCACGAGCGCTTGAGCGGGCGACCGCCGGCGGTAACGATGACGCCGGCACCTCCGGGAATCACCACGAGATCAAGCAGGCGTTCGCCGGTCGCGAAACTCTTGCGTGGAATGTCGATCAGCTTGTTGCCCTTGCCGCCTTTGTCGAGTTCTGGCAACTCCGCGACTGAACACATCAGGATATAACCGGCGCTGGTCACCGCGACAATGCGGTCGCGTGCCGAGTCGTTACAGACGGCAATCGCCGCAACCTTCGCGCCTTCGCCGAGCGACACCAACGCCTTGCCAGCCTTGTTGCGCGAAATCACGGCGTCGAATCGGGTGACGAAGCCGTAGCCGAGGTTGGTCGCGATCACCAGTTTCTGTTCGGTGTCGGCCACCGCGACGGCATCGAAGCGCCCGCCGGCTGGCAATGTGAAGCGGCCAGTCAACGGCTCGCCATTGCCGCGCGCCGAGGGCAAGGTGTGCGCCGGCGTAGTGTAGGCGCGACCTTCCGAGTCAACGAATACGACCTGCTGGTTCGACCTGCCGCGCGCATAGGCGAGCATTGCATCGCCTTCGCGATACGACAGGTTCGCCGCCTCCACCTCGTGACCCTTGGCCGAACGCACCCAGCCCTTGTCCGACAGGACGATGGTCACCGGTTCGGCCGCGACCAGATCCGATTCGGACAAGGCTTGTGCGGCACCACGTTCAATCAATGGCGAACGCCGCTTGTCACCGTAAGTCTCGGCATCTTTCTTCAGTTCATCCTTGACCACGGCGCGCAGACGGTCACTCGATTTCAACGTACTGACGATGCGTGCGCGTTCTTCTTCGAGTGCATCCTGCTCGCCACGGATCTTCATTTCTTCAAGTCGCGCGAGCTGTTTCAGGCGCGTATCAAGAATGTAGTCGGTCTGAATTTCACTCAGCTTAAAGCGCGCCATCAGCACCGGTTTTGGCTCGTCTTCGCTGCGGACGATGCGGATCACCTCATCGAGATTCAGATAGGCGATGCGCAGGCCGTCGAGCAAGTGCAGGCGCTTCTCGACCTTGTCGAGACGGTATTGCAGGCGGCGCCGCACGGTATCGGTACGGAAGCTCAGCCATTCGCTCAGGATCGTCTTCAGCGGTTTCAATTGCGGCCGCCCGTCGAGTCCGATCACGTTCATGTTGACGCGGAAGCTCTTCTCCAGATCGGTGGTCGCGAACAGATGCCCCATCAGTTCTTCGGCGTCGACGCGGTTGCTGCGTGGAATGATGACCAGACGTACCGGATTCTCGTGATCGGATTCGTCGCGCACGTCTTCAACCAGCGGCAGCTTCTTCGCACGCATCTGGTTGGCGATTTGTTCCTGAATCTTGGCGGGTGAGGCTTGGTGTGGCAGCGCAGTGATGACGATGTTGCCGTCCTCGCGCGTATAGACGGCGCGGGCACGTACCGAGCCATTTCCGGTTTCGTACATCGCCAGCAAATCGGCGCGTGGTGTGATGATCTCGGCCTCGGTCGGATAGTCCGGGCCCTTGATGTGTTCGCAGAGATCGCGTGTCGTCGCGTTGGGGTCATCAACCAGGCGCATGCAGGCGGCGACGACTTCGCGCAGATTGTGCGGCGGAATGTCGGTGGCCAGTCCGACCGCGATGCCGGTGGTGCCGTTCAGCAGCAGATGCGGCAGGCGGGCTGGCAGCCAGTTCGGTTCTTCCAGCGTGCCATCGAAATTTGGGCCCCAGTCGACCGTGCCTTGGCCAATCTCGTCGAGCAATACGGCCGCGAGTTTGGTCAGCTTCGATTCGGTGTAACGCATCGCCGCGAAGCTTTTCGGATCATCAGACGAGCCGAAGTTGCCCTGACCCTCGATCAACGGGTAACGAAACGAGAATGGTTGCGCCATCAGCACCATCGCTTCGTAGGCTGCCGAGTCGCCGTGTGGATGGAACTTGCCGATGACATCGCCGATGGTCCGTGCTGACTTCTTCGGTTTTGCGCCGGCATCCAGCCCAAGTTCGCTCATCGCGTAGATGATGCGGCGCTGCACCGGCTTCAATCCGTCGCCGATGAAGGGCAGGGCGCGATCGAGCACGACGTACATCGAATAGTCGAGGTAGGCGCGCTCGGCATAATCCTTCAGCGGAATCTGTTCGAAGCCGTGGAAGCTGGGGCGGGCGGAGTCGGGCATGCAGTGGTCCTTCGAGTAGCCGCGCATTATCGCGCTTCGACTGACGGCGACAAGCGTAACGACAGGGCGATATGCTGCCGGTAGCTTCGTCGCTTGTGATGGCATGACCCCTTCTTCCAACGAATTGCGCCCGCGTGCCGTCGTGCCGCTACTCGCCGCTTTGGCGATGTTCGGGCCGTTCACGATCGATACGTTCTTCCCCGCATTCGCGGAAGTGGCTGCGAGCCTGAATGCCAATCCGTGGCAGATGCAGCAGACCATCAGCGCCTATTTGCTCGGCTATGCGCTGATGTCGTTCGTGCACGGGCCGGTGTCCGACGCGCATGGTCGGCGACGGGTGATCCTGTTCGGCGTCAGTAGCTACATCCTCGCGTCCATCGTCTGCACGCTCGCGCCGAATATCGAAACCTTGCTCATCGCACGCTTCTGGCAGGGGTGTTCGACTGGCGCCGGCATGATCGTCGGTCGCGCCATCATCCGCGATCGTTTTCACGGCGGCGACGCGCAGCGCGTGATGGCTTGGGTGTCGATGTTGTTCGGCATCGCGCCAGCGCTGGCACCGCTGGTCGGGGCGTTCATCCACGGATTTGCGAGTTGGCGTGCGATTTTCGCGTTTATGGTGGTCTATGGCGCGTTGATGCTGTGGGCCTGCATCCGTGTACTGCCGGAGACGCATCCGCCGGAGCGGCGCACGCCCTTGCACCCACGGGCCTTGCTGGCGACCTATCGGCGCATCGGGATGGATCGCGCCTTTGTGCTCTGGGTCGGTGCGGCCGGTCTGTTCTTCGGCGGCCAGTTCATCTACATCAGTTCGGCGCCAGTCTTCATCGAGCAATTTCTGGGGCTTGGTACCTATGGCTATGCTTGGTATTTCGTGCCGACCATCGTCGGCATGACCGTTGGTTCAGCGTTGTCCGCGCGTCTCGCCGCGCAAACCAGCCCGGCGCGCTGCACGAACATCGGGTTGCTGGTGATGATTGCCGGGCAGGCGATCAATCTCG
>Ga0138256_10000919_pt1 | contig 31733 bp, 21 predicted proteins | sample KNB2016incub_MG_FD_105486 | JGI IMG/M metagenome (GOLD analysis project Ga0138256, IMG submission 105486) | Active sludge microbial communities from wastewater in Klosterneuburg, Austria - KNB2014incub_MG | ecosystem: Engineered > WWTP > Activated sludge > Unclassified | place: Austria... | reverse complement strand
GGTGGGCTCCTGGGTGGCGGACCTGGTGGCCAGCATTCTGCAGAACGTGGGCCTCAACCGCCTGCCAGGCAAGCTGGGCTTCAATCAGGTGCCGGCCGAAGGCGACAAGTCACCGTCGGAGATCGTGGGCACCGTGACCTTGGCGGCCATCCTGCTCTTCGCCGCTGCGGCCGCGGCGGGCAACATGGGCTTCGACACCCTCAAGGGCGCCTTGGAACAGATCATCAGTCTGGGTGGTGATGCCATCCTGGCCGTCGCTATCCTCGGCGGCGGCGTGTACCTGGCCAACCTGGCACGCACTGTGATCATGAACACCATGGGCGCGGACGGCGCCTGGGTGTCCAACATCGCTCGCGTGGCCGTATTGGTGGGCGCGGCGGCCATGGCCCTGGGGCAGATCGAGCAGATCGGCGACAGCGGCATCATCCAGACCGCCTTCCAGGCCCTGGCCTGGGCCATCGGCATCGCCATCGCCCTGGCCTTCGGCCTCGGCGGGCGCGATGCGGCGGCGGCGCAGATCGGCCGCTGGATGGACAAGAGCTAGGGCAGGGCCTGCCTTCCAATCAACGCATCAGAAGTTTGCGTGGCAGATCTTGGCACCCTGGCTTCGCGGCGACGCGGCGCCAGGGTGTCGTTCATTCCGGGACGAACCATCGGCCCAGGTCTGGCCTGACCCTTCAGTCGCCGAAGACAGCCCCCACAGCTGCCTGCAGTCCGGCGAAGGCCGCCGATCCGGCCGTCTCCCCGCGCCCGAAGCGGCCATGCTCCCGATAGCGGCTTCCGTCCAGGGCCAGCACGGTGATCGTCTCCGTCCGGGGGTCGACGATCCAGTACTCGGTGATGCCGGCCTCGGCATACTCGCGTCGCTTGACCACCAGATCGCGTTCGGGATCGTCCGGGCTGACCACCTCGACCACCAGGTCGGCACCGCGCCAGAAACGGTCCTCGCGCCGGGGGTCATCGGCCGCCGCCAAGGCCACCAGATCCGGCTCGCGGTAGCGGCCTTCGGCCAGGCGGATGCGCAGAGGGGCGAACAATGCCTTGCCGCCGCGAGCATGGAAATAGCCGGCCAGGATAGCGAACAAGGCCGCGGCGGCAGACTGATGCCGGTCGGTGGGCATCGGCAACACCGCGATGCTGTGGTCGTCGAACTCGATGAGACCGCGGCTGCGGTCCGACAGCCACAGGTAAGATGCTTCGTCCCATTCTCCCTGGGCGGGGAGGAGTACGGCGATCTGAGTTGGCGTGGTCGTCAGCGTCATGTCATCACCCCGTCGCGGACGGTTCCGCTCGTCGCTGACCGGATGATGGCGCATCGCAGCCCACCCACACCGCCGCCATCTCCTCCACCCGTCGGTCGAAGAGCCCCGGCTGCCCATCCACCCGGAAGAGCTGCTGGAAGTCCTCCGGCGCGAAGGCCTTGCGTAGCCGGGTGGCATAGGACGCGACCAGGGCCAGGACATAATGCTCGACGTCGTAGTCGCGGGCATCGTCCAGATCCTGTGAGGGGGATCCTGTCGGCCGCGTCACCTCGTCGCCGTCCGGTAGCCAGACGTAGGTCCCGCCGCGCACGCGGTAGCAGCGCACCCGCTCGCCCGGCGACCAGTCCTTGCGGCCCGCGGCCAGGAGGGCCTCGTAGGCCGGTTCTCGCAAGCCGCCCCTGCCCGTCAGGTAGCGTTCAGCGGATTTTGTCAGCCGTACGCGCGTGGCCAGGTCGGCGGCCGGCAGCGCCCGAGCGCGGAGGGCGGCGACGGTCTCCAGGAAGGCGGCGTGCACGCCCGGCAGGTCGCCTACCAGCAGGCGGGCCAGGGCGCGGCGCAGGAAGCGCTCGCCGAAGGGCTCGGAGCGGCTCGAGCGCAGCGCCGCGCCGCGGACGATCAGGTTGCCGTCATAGGTGAGCAGGGCGTAGTTCTTGATCTGGTGGCTGAGCATCGCCTGGTAGCGGCCCTCGTATTCCAGGCGGATGCCCTCGGGAAGGGTTCCCGCCACCTCGGCGACAAGGGCCCGCTCCTGCGCTTCCGACCAGCCCTCCGGAGCGGCGAAGTAGACGCCGTCCGTGTCCGCCTCCAGGAGGGCCATGCCGCGCACGTTGAGTCCGGCCACCACCTGGGACAAGACCTCCCGGCCCCGGCGGGTCACCTCGTCCGCCGCGTGGCGGTCGGCGAAGAGGGCCAGGGAACCGGCGGCCATGTAGCCGTAGGCCGAGTTGATCAGCAGCTTCATCGCCGCCTGCATCGCGTCATGGTGGCCGCGAGCCAACGAGCCTGCCGCGGCCGACTTCAGGGCGTCCTTATGCGCCAGGCGCAGGGCGGTCATCCTGTCCACCACGTGCAGCAAAGCGCCCAGTCGGTCGCAGGCCGGACCGATCTGGTAGGCGCGCATCAGCGATGGGTACATCGAGGCGATGTCCACCTTCACCACCTGCCGCGCCAGGCCCGCGGCGTAGAGCTCGGTCGCCCCGCCCGCATGGCCCTCCAGCTGCTCCTCGCCCCGTGCGGCCGCAAAGGGCGGCGCCGCGCCGGCGTGCAGGTAGGCCCGTAACAGGATCGGCTCCAGGATGCCTGTCGCCGGACCCGCGGCAGCCACCCGCTCGTAGCGGCGCGGAGCCATGCCCGCCAAGGCGAAGGGGGCGCCCATGAGGCGCCGCGATAGGCCCTCCACCTCGCGCACGTCGTCGAGGGCATAGCGGCGGACCGCATCCGGATCCCGCAGGTAGGTGGCGTAGACCTCGGAGCCCGGAATATAGGTGCGTTCCGGGGAGGCGATGCCGAAATGGCGTGCCACGTCCTTCAGTCGGTGGCTGGGCAGGTCGCGGGCCACGAAGTCGTGCCGCCGCACGGCGTCGAGGGTGTCGATGAGCTCCCGGCCGGCCACCGTGTAGCGCGTCTGCTGCCGGCGGCGGCGGGCTTCGCCGGGCGGCGGCTCGCCATGGCGTTCCAGGAGCGGCGGTGCGCCGGCGCGACCGAGCTGCAGGGGCAGCTTCCAGGTGGCGGCGCGGGCTTCCAGAAAGGGCAGGTCGAAGCCGAAGAGGTTGTGGTTCTCTATCACGTCCGGGTCGCGCTCGCGGACCAGGGCGCAGAGATCGGTGATCAGCCGACCCTCGTCCTCGGCATAGGGCGCCTCAAGGACCCGCTCGAAGCCGCGGCTGTCGTGCACGGCCACCATGAAGATGCGGCCTTGCGCTGGATCGAGCGCGGTCGTCTCCAGGTCCAGCTGCAGGCGGTGCAGGTCTTCGTAGGCCAGTCCGCGGAAGCAGGTGCGGCCGGTCAGCATCAGGTACTGCTCCACCGGGCCCACCCGCAGGTAGTCGGCCAGATCGCGTAGGCCGGCCACCGGCCGATCCCGCCGCCGCGCCGCGCCCTCGACGATCGCACGTTCCAACGGGCGCCAGCGAGCGGCGCTCAGCCGATAACGGTAGACCGGGTCCGGACCCTCCAGGGCGAGGTAGGTGACCAGCGCGCGCCGTGCATCCGCCGTGCCCTCCGCGGCCAGACCGGCGCCGAGGTGGGCGAGATCATCCAGATGCCGCGCCAGCAGCCAGGGCCGGAAGCGGTCGACCTCGAGAACGACCCGCTCGCCTTGCCGCCGCCAGACGCGGGCCTGACCATCGCGGTCGGCCCATACCGAGACGATGCAGGGGGTCAGGTCCCAGCCGAAGAGGATGGGGTCGGGGTCTTGATCGACCGGACCTCGATCGACCGGTCCCTCATCGCCCCGGTCTATCAGAGCCCCTCCACGAAGCGCCGGATCCGCGCCAGGGCCTCCTGGATGCGCTCCAGACTGGTGGCATAGCTGCAGCGCAGGTAACCGCGCCCCGCTTCGCCGAAGGCCTCGCCCGGCACCGCCGCCACCTTGTGTTCGTACAGCAGGCGGGTGGAGAAGGTGTCGCCGTCCAGGCCCGTGGGTCGGATATCGGGGAAGGCGTAGAAGGCGCCGCGGGGCTCGAAGGTGGGCAGGCCGATGGCGTTGAGCCCGTCGACGATGCAGCGGCGGCGCTCGTCGTAGGCCGCCACCATGTGGGCCACCGCCGCCGCGGCCGCGGGTTCGGTCAGGGCCGCGACCGCGGCATGCTGCCCGGCCGTCGGCGCGCTCATGATGATGTACTGGTGCACCTTGCGCAGTCCGGCGATCACCTCTGCCGGTCCACAGGCATAGCCCACACGCCAGCCGGTCATGGCGTAGTCCTTGGAGAAGCCGCCCAAGAGCAGGGTGCGTTCGCGCATGCCTGGCAGTCCGGCGAAGCAGGTGTGCTTCACCCCATACACCAGCTGGTCGTAGATCTCGTCAGAGAAGACCCACAGGTCATGCTCCTCGGCGAAAGCGGCCACCTCGAGCAGGTGCTCGCGGTCCATCACCGCGCCGGTGGGGTTGTTGGGGTAGCCGATGAGCATGCCCTTGGTGCGCGAGGTGCGGGCCTGCTCCAGATCGGCGCGATCCACCTGGAACTGCTGCGCGGCAAAGGTGGGCACCGGCACCGCCCGGCCGCCGGCGAAGTCGACCACCGCGGGATAGGCTACATAGCAGGGCTGCGGGATCAGCACTTCGTCGCCGGTCTCGATCAAGGACAGCGCGGCCACGTGCAAGGCCTCGCTGACGCCCACGGTGATGAGGATCTCCGTCTCTGGGTTGTAACGCACGCCGTACAAGCGCTGCAGATGGTCGGACACCGCCTGCCGCAGTTCGATGAGCCCACTGTTGGAGGTGTAGCCGGTCTGGCCGCGGTCCAAAGAGCGTCGCCCGGCGTCCAGGATGGCCGCGGGGGTCACGAAATCCGGCTCGCCGATACCCAGGCTGATGACCTCGGGCATGGTGGCCGCGATGTCGAAGAACTTGCGGATGCCCGAGGGCGGCACCTTCTGGACGCGCTCGGTCAAGGTGAAGGGCGAGACGCGGGCGGCGGAAGGGATCATGGCGGAACCTCGGGGCGGTAGGGTGGGGGTGGCCAGGATGCGGCGGGCGTCAACGTAGCAAAGGCCGCGTATTGGGTCAAGCGGGGTCGGGGCAATGGCATATCCATCCGGGGCCATCCGTTCAACCTAGTGCTGAATTCGTGGCGGTGTAGCGCTCCGCCTTACCGTCCCGAAGGGACATTCCAATGGTAGAGCCCGGGGCTGCTTTGCCCCCGGGCGGTCGAGGCGGCGTGCTTTCGTTGGGAGACTCTCGACCGTCCCGCCGTTCACATAAGGTATGCCAACAGGTTCATTCATTCCTGGGGGAGTGCTGCGAGCGCTATGGCAGACTGACGAATGAACCAGGCGGCCACGGGTTCGTGCCCACTCACCCGTCCCAGGTCTCCCCTTCGCCCAACCCCAGCCGCGCCGCCTGCCCCCGCGCCTTGGCCCCCGGTGAGAGGATGCTGGCCTCCAGCCCCGCCTCGCGCACTTCCGCTCCGACGCCCAGGATGACATCGCTCATGCGGGCGCTCAGGCCGCGGCTGCCCGCGCCGAGACTGACGAAGGGGCCGACCAGGCTGTTCTCCACCACCGCGCCGGGTTCTACCAGCACCTCCGGGCCTAACACGCTCGAGGCGACGCGGGCGCCGGGCCCGATCACCGCCCGCGGTCCGATGACCGAACCGCTGATCTCCGCGTCTGGGGCGACGGCGACCGGTGGGAGGAAGCTGCAGTTGGGATAGGCGGCGGCCAGCGCCGAAGGCTCCCGCAGCCAGTCCGGACCGCCGGGCGCCTGACCGGCATCCCACGCGGACGACAGTAGGTAGCGCTGGGCGCTGATCACCTCCGCGGGCCGGCCGCAATCCTCCCAGACCCCCACCGGCGCCGTCCCCAGCCGTGCACCGCCTTGGATCAACAAGGTCAGCGCGTCCGCCAGGTAGGCTTCGCCGCCCAGGGTCGTACCCCTGTCCAGTTGGGCGCGGACCGCGTCCGCCAGGGCCGCACCGTCGCGCAGGTGGTAGACGCCCAGGAGCGCCAGGTCCGAGACCGGCTCGGTCGGCTTCTCGATGAGCGATGCCACCGTGCCGTCCTCGCGTAGCAGGGCCACGCCGTAGGCGCTCGGGTCCGGCACGCGCTGGACGAAGAGGTGGCCGTCCAAGCCGTCCGTCTGGCCGACCACGTCGGACCAGTCCACCTCGAAGAGCGTGTCGGCGAAGACAATCAAGGTCTCCCCGATCAGACCGTCGGCCACCAAGGCAAGGGCCTGTGACTGCCCCAGGGGCTCCGGCTGCAGCACGACGTCCAGCGCCCCCGGCCGGAAGCCGCGATGCGCGCCTCCGCCCAGGGCCAGGCTCTGGCGCAGCCAGTCCTCTACTGCGCCACCGTCCGGGCTGACGACTACCGTCGTCCGCTCGAAGCGCAGTCCGGCGAGACGGGCCAGGACATGACCGAGAACCGTGTCTCCCGCCAGGCGCAGGAGCGCCTTGGGCCGGGTCCGCGTATGCGGCAAGAGGCGGGTACCGCGGCCGCCCAACGGCAGGACCAGGTGCATGTCTGGTCGCCCTTCGTCAGGCGCTTGCCGCTGATGTGGCCATGACCGGCCGCCGGCGCCAGCTGTCGTCCCGAGCCTGGAAGGCGTCGGCAGCGCGCAGCACTGTCGCCTCCGCCCAACGGCGCCCGACGATCTGCAGGCCCAGAGGCAGTGGGCCGGCGGGTCCGGCGCTGAAGCCCGCCGGGACGCTGATCGCCGGCAGGCCGGCCAGGTTGGCCGGAATCGTGTAGATGTCGTTGCGGTACATGGCCACCGGATCGGTCAATTTGGCGCCCAAGGGGAATGCCGGACCTGCCGTGGTCGGCCCGACGATGAGGTCCAGGCCGCCCTCGGGAGACAACGTCGCCTCCAGGCGACGACGCACCAGCTCCCGCACCCGGCAGGCCTGGCCGTAGTAGGCGTCCTGATAACCGCTCGCCAGCACATAGGTGCCCATGAGGATTCGCCGCCGGACTTCGGCCCCGAAGCCCTGACCGCGCCCCGCGCCGAGCATGGCTGCCAGGTCGTCGCCGGGAACGTGGTGCCCGTAGCGGATGCCGTCGTAGCGCGCCAGGTTGGCCGAGGCCTCGGCGGTCACCAAGACGACGTAGGTGGGTACGATCAGGGCCTCGTCGGCGGTAGCCCGCACATCCTCGACGGTCGCCCCCGCAGCTTCCAGGATGCGGCGCGCGTCCGTGAGCAGCTGCGCCTGCTCGGCATCTCCCGCCTCCGGGATGGCGAGGCCCACGCGCAGCCCGTCCAGGCGGCCGCTCAGGCCGGCGGCATAGCCTTCCACCACCTTGTCAGCCGACGTGGCGTCAAGGGGATCTTGGCCGGCGATGGCGCCCATGACCAGGGCCGCGTCGCGGGCCGTGCGGGTGAGCGTGCCCGCCTGGTCCAGGCTCGAGGCGAAGGCCACTATGCCGTAGCGGCTGACGCGGCCATAGCTGGGCTTGAAGCCCGTCACCCCGCAGAAAGAAGCCGGCAGGCGGATGGAGCCGCCGGTATCGGTGCCCAGGCTGAAGGCGCAAAGCCCCGCCGCCACCGCGGCCGCCGAACCGCCACTGGAGCCGCCGGCCACGCGCTCGCGGTCCCAGGGGTTGCGCACCGCCCCGTAGGCCGAGAACTCGTTGGAGGAGCCCATGGCGAACTCGTCCATGTTCAGCTTGCCGAGCAGCACCGCTCCGGCGACCTGCAGGCGGCGGTAGACGGTGGCATCGTAGGGGGGAACGTAGTCCGCCAGCATCCGTGAACCGGCCGTGGTCCTGAGCCCGGCGGTGACGAAGAGGTCCTTGAGGGCGTAGGGGATGCCCAGCAGCGGGCCGCGCTCGCCGGCGGCGCGGCGGGCGTCCGCTTGGGCGGCCTGGATGCGGGCCAGGTCTGCGGATACCGTCAGGAAGGCGCCCAAACCGTCGTTCAACGCCCCGATGCGCGCCAGATAGGCCTCGCAGAGGTCCACGGCCGACATGTCGCCGCGGTCCATGGCGGCCGCGGCTTCGGCCACGGTCAGCTGCCAGAGAGGGAGCATATGCCGACGCCTCAGCCCGCCTCGAGATCGCGCCAGGACGGCACCGCGAAATAGGCGCCGGCGCTACGCGGCGGCGGCGGCAAGATGGCTGCTCGCGGCAAGGATGGGCCGACCACGTCGGCGCGCAGCGGCTGGGCCATAGCGCCTGAAAGGTCGTGTTCGTCCAGACCAGAGGTATCTACAGCCCGCAATTGATCGACATAAGCGATGATGTTGGGCAAGTCCGCCTCCAGATCCACCCGGGTCTGGGGGTCCAGAGTCAGGGCGGCCAGGCGGCACAGGCTGTCGACGAGGTCGGCGGCGGCGGGCATGTGGCGATTATAGCGGTGCGGCCGCGGGAGCAGGCCTTGCCGCAGCCGTCGACGCTGGGGGGGCCATAGAGCCCCTCTGCACCGGAACGCCGTGGGTGCCAGCCATCTGCGCCGTCGGACAATCCGCTTGGACCCACGCCTCCAGCGCTTGCAAGCTCAGCTGGAAGACGTCGGTCGCGTCGGCCAGAGAGCCAGAGTGGCGCATATGCGCGCCCAGGGCCAGCAGGGCGCGGCGCAGGTGCGGCGCCAGGCGCCGCACCTGGTAGCGCTCCAGTTCCGGCAGTTCCTGGTACACCCGGGTCAGGCGCAGTAGATCCAGGGTGAACACGCGCAGGCCGGCGGGAACCAGGGCCATCAGGCGGGCTTCCGCCTGCCCCCGACGTACCCGCGGGTCCTGGTCGGACGATGAAGGGGCCGGCTGGGAATGGATGGGCAGCAGCGCCTGGAGCGCTTCAGCGTCTTTCAGCAGCCCTAGCAGACGCCAAGGTTCCTCCTCCCAGGTCGGTTCGGTCAGATCATAGCGGGCGCCCAGATGGCCATGTTCCGCGAGCAGCGTCGCCAATCGCCGACTCAGCTCCTCGGCTGCGGCCGGGGGGCCGGCCAGCCAGGCTGCGCGGGCGTCAGTGGCGCCCAACCAGGCGCAGGTGTCCGGCTCTTGCGCCAGCTGGCGCAAAGCCTGCAGCTCGACGACCAGGCCTGCCAGACGACCCTCGGGAGCCAAGAGCAGGTCTTGAAGGAGGCCGGTGGCCAGCTCTGGACCAGCGGCTGCCGTTAGCAGTCGCAGCAACTGCCGGCGCAAGGCCATTGCGGCCAGATCCACCCGCCCGTGATGGCGGAAGAAGTCCAGCCCCAGGGTGCGCAGGGCGGTGACCTGTTGCCACAACGCTGGTACGCTGCTGGTGTCCAGCACCGGCGTGGTCAAGCGGCCCAGACGGAGCAGGTAGCGGTCCAGATCGGCCAGCCAGGTCGTGGGCAGGCTATGCGTCCAGCCGAAGCGCTCCGCCCAGTCGGGCAGGGCCTGCTCCAACTCGGCCAGGTCGGTCCACGGCGGATCAATAGGGATCAGGCAGAGGTCGACCGCGGCCTGATTGACCCGCACCCAGCCATCGGTGCAGGAAAACCAGCGCAGGGCCATCGGCGGCAGTCCCAGGGCCTCGGTGGCCTGATCGAAAGCGCGTTCGTAGCCGTCGGCCAGCAGGTCCCAGGTGAGCGGGGAAAGCGGCTGCGGGAAGCGCTGCGTCATCGGGCTGCGCAGCCAGCGCTCGGGCAGGCGGCTGACAGGGCGGCTGCCCAGGATGAACAGTTCGCCGCCGGCCACCGCCCAGCTCAGGTCTTGCGGGAAGCCCAGGCGAGACTCGGCCTGAAGGTAGGCCGCAGCCAGCAGGCCGGCCTGGGCGGCGGGCAGTCGCGACCAGCCGCGGGCCTCGCCGGCCAGGGGCTCGCCGCCCGGCATGGCGATGAACTGCGTCGCCTTGCGATCCATGCCGACGCCGTGAAGCCGCAAGGCCAGAGGCTTGCCCGATTCGCCCGGCGCCAGCGGGCTGGCGACGCCGCGCAGGCCGGGGCGCAGACGCAGCTGAACGATGACCGCCATGGACACGTCGATGTCCCAAGGCGCCGGCTGGGACGCATCCAGCGGTTGCCAGAGCGCGGCGAAGACCTGGGGCATCGCGGCCAGGGCCGCTTCGACGCTACCCACCTCGCTCCGGCTCGCGGACAGTTCGGGTTCCGGCCGGCCCGCCGGTCGCGGCCAGGTGGGAGAGGGCCGCAGGATGAGCGGGCCCTCGCGGAGCAAAGCCGCCAAGCGCGGCCGGAGAGCGGCCGCCAGGTCTGCGGGCAAGGGCCGATCGGCGATCTCGCAGCGGGCGAGGGCCAACGCCGCGGCGTCCGGACCGGAGTCGGCCGTGGTGGCCAGGATGCGCGGCAGGTCAGCGCAGTCGGCAAGGTGCCGGCGGTAGGCGGCCGCCGTGACCACGAAGCCGGGCGGCACGCGCAGGCCGGACCGCGCCAAGCGAGCGAGGCTGCTGGCCGCGCCGCCGCAGACGGCTGGGTCAGTGGCATCGTGGGCGGTCAGATCCACAAGGAGTTCAAGGCCGAGGTTCATGCTCAGACTCCGCTGTATGCCGACGCCGCACGCCCGGTGGGGCGCCGACGGGGTGGGAGGACATCACGTGGGGCTGCGCTGCGCGCAGACCGTCGAGGCCCAGCCATAGGGCCGGCCAGGCCAAAGGCAGGATCACAGCGGCGGCCACGGCCGTAGGCCAACCGTTGGCGAGCCAGAGCGAGCCCAAGGTCGCTGCGGCCGAAAGGGGCATGAAGGCAGCCAGGCTGAACACCTGCCATGAGGGGTCGCTGTGCCGGTCCGGGCTCAGTCGGCGGGTTGCCCAGGCCGATGCCAGCAAGGCCGGGCCCAAGCAGACCAGGGCCGGCAGGCCTAGCGGAAGGGCTGCGGTGCGAGCCCATGCTCGCTTTGCCGCCGTCGCCGGAAGCGGTTGCGAGAGCAGACCCTCAACGCGCTGGCGCAGCAAGGCGGTCAGGTCGCCGGCTGAGGCCGTCGGATGCTCGCGGCGCCAGGCGGAGGCGTCTATGGGAACACCGAAGTGCAGTTCGGCCTCGCCGCGCAGGCGATGCTTGGCGCTGTAGCCGATGCCGCAAGGGAGCAGCCAAACGGGGCGGTCTGGTTGGCGTGCCGCGGCCGTGAGCGCCACGTGAGCCGCACCGAGTTTGAAGCGCAAGAGCCCGGGTCCGTCGTGACTGATGCCCTCGGGGAAGAACGCCAACGCGTGGCCGGCGCAGAGGCCATCGACAATAGCGTCCAGGGACACACCGTTGCGGGCCGGGTCGGCGCCCTCGGCCTGGTCTTTCTGGCGATGGATGGCGATGACCCCGAAGGCGCGAAAGACCGCGTCGAGCAGGGGCATGTTCTGCAGGGTGCTCTTGGCAGTCAGGCGTAGGGGCCGTCTGATGCTGACACCGATGAGCGCCGGATCTACCGCGCCGTTGAAGTGGTTGGCCACCACCAGCAGCGGTCCCTGTTCTGGCACCAGCTGCAGCCCCTGCACCTGGATGCGGCGAAAGGTGACCTTCAGCGCGGCGCGCACGAGCGCCCTGGCCACCCAGTAGAGCATCCCGGGACCACGCGTAGCGTACTTGACCGAACCTGTGGCGAGCGACATGCAAACGTCCGATTCATTCGAGTGGATGAGATGATGGATGCAGTATAGAAGACGCTGCGGCCGCTGTCAAGCCGGTCCGAGTTGCGGTGTCACGCACGCATGGCTACTGCAACTGAGTGGACCCAGCAACCGTGGGGCACACCCAGCAACAGAGATTGACGAGCATACCAGCCGGCCGCGCTCAAGGTCCTCCGTGGAGCGGATCTAGCGCGGGCTCCAGAAGCCGATGGTGCCGTCGGCGATGCGTCGCGCCTGGCCGACGTCCGGACCGTCGACCGCCAGGACATGAATGCCCGCGCCGCGCCGCGGGTCGTCGATCGCCAGCACCAGGTGGCTGCTGTCCGGCGACCAGAAGCGGTGACTGCGGGCGTACTGGTCGAAAAAGGGCAGGATCTGCTCGCTGAACGTGCGGGTGGGGCGGAAGCGAAGCAAGCGCCGACTCCGCCCGCTGTCCACGTCGATCACCCACAGCTCCAGCGGGATGTCCTCCGCGTCGAGGGCGAAGGCGGCCTGGATGCGCTCACCTTGCCGCGGCAAGCCCAACGTGAAACAAGCGATCCGCCGTCCGTCAGGGGACCAGAAGAAACCCAGGACGGCCGCATTGGCCAATTGCCGCACGAGGCCGCCAGGCATCTCCACCAGGCGCAATGAACCGGCGAAGGAAGGCGCGTCCACAGGTGGGCTGACGAATGCCAGCGTCTCCTCCTGCGGGCTCCAGGCCATTGCGGTCTGGCCGCGATGCGGGATGTGGAGGGCAGGCTTGAATCGCCCGCGATCGACAATGGTCAGGCTGCTCGGTTCCGACGCGGACCCCGCGCCGAAGGCCACATAGCGGTTGCCGGCGGATATCGCGGGGGCCTGGAAACGGCCGGGCGTTTCGCTCAGCGACTCCAGGACGGGAACCTTGCCTGCCGCCGAGCCATCCGCCGTCGGTAGGTTCAGCCAGTCCAAACGACTGCTCGTGCCATTGCCGAGGCCGTGGATCAACAGGCTGCGGCTGTCGCCCTGCCAGTCCCAGAACACGGCTGTTCCCTGGGCCAGCACAGGGCCGGCACCCTCACTGCGCCGCCGTATCCGCAGCCGCACGCCGGCGTCGGCACCTTCCAGGTAGCCCAATTGACTCCCATCCGGCGACCAGAACAGGTAGAAGGGTTCGGGTCCGGACTCCGCGTGCCAGACCTCCATGGGAGCGTTCGCCGTGTCGTCCATCAGGTAGATCCCGGCATCGGAACTGGAGGCGCCGAGCGCAGCAAGGCTGAGCCCGTCCGGGGACCAGGTGGGAAACGCATAGCGTGCGCCGCGGGCTGTCAAGCGGCGCATGCGTGCGCCGTCGGGATCCATTGTCGCCACTCGACCGCTGTGGTCGATGAAAGCGATGCGGTCGACCGCCGGCGGCCGTCTGTCGCCGGCGATCCGCGGGACCACGTCGGCCGACCCGTCCGGCCGCGTCTCGGGGGCCATTCGGATGCGGAGATCCTGGATGACCTGCGCCGCGGCGGCCGGCAGACGCAGCTGCCGCGATCGGGCGATCCGCGTCAGAAGTGCGCCGGTCAGCAGCGCGGCGGACAGCAGGATGACGGCAAGGCTGCCTGCCAGCGCCCGCTTCATGTTCGGCAGCCGCGGACGTGGGTGAGGTTCATGTCGATCCGTCGGCGCTGAGCGAGCTCTGGTTTTTGGCGCTGCGGCCATCGCCACGCAGGGTGACGCGGGGCGCATCGGCCAAGGGGTCAGGATGCAGATCGACGGGCAAGGGATCGACCGCCGGGGGCGGCAAGGAGGGTGCCGTCTGGGGCGGCGGCGCTTCTCGCTGCGCTACCCGTTGCGCTTCCGCGCGGCTCACAGCGGTCGACCCGCGCGATCCGCGGTCGAGTGGCGGCGCCGCGGCGGGGACCTGCTGGGAGCGACGCTCGGCGTCCGTGATGCGCCGCTGCTCCCGCTGGAAGTCATCCAGGGATTCGGATGGTGATCGGCGCCTCTGGTTGGGGGGCGGCAGGATGCTCATGATCATCAATGCCGGCACCCAGTGGACGAAGATGGACAGGACGAATCCCGCCCAGAACGGGCGGCCGCGCTTGCTTCCGACCAGGCCGGCCAGGCAAGCGAAGAACAGGCCCATGCCGCTCATGTTGCTGACCAGGGTACGGTACAGGAAGTCCACCACATCGTTGGGGTTCATGGGTCTGCAGTCACTTTGGGGTTCGGGCGAAAATCGCCCGAAGTGTGGGCCTTCTACTGTCGGCTCGCGATTATAGGCCTGACGATGGGTGCCGGCTTGCCGGGGCGGGTTCGCCGAACCTATCCTCCCGGTCATGGACACCTCGATAACGGTGCGAAAGCCGCCTGATGGCGGCGTGGCCGCGCGCCGCGGTCGTCCCGGACCGCATGCGGCGCTGGCCTTGACGGTGGCCGCAGCGCTGATCGGATTTCTGGCGGCGGGGGTACTGCGGAGCCGTGATCCCCTCCGGCGGGCCTGGCGGGCGGCCGTGACTGTCGGCCACTACCGCATGCAAGGGGAGACGCGCTGGCAGTCCGGTACGCAGCGTGACGCCTGGCAGGTGGAAGGCGTCGGCCGATTGGACGGCAGGCTGGCCGTGACCTTGACCCAGGCGTCCGACGCGCCGCACGCCAAGCCCCTGGCCTTGTCCATCGCCTGGCCGGACCTGCGACTGGCCGCGCCCTTTGAATCCCTTGCCGCACCGGACCCGCACGCAATGGCCCGCGCCTTGCCGGGGGGGGATCCGCTGGCCCTCCTGGCCGTGGGGCAGGGCGTGCGCGCCGGGCCGACGGAGGCCGTCGGATGGCGGGACTGCCGGGTGTGGGACTTCCAGGTAGGCGGCGCTGCCTATCTGGACTGGTGGCGGGCGCATCCAGCCTTCCTTCCGGTCAACGTCGATACGGGCGGAATGGCCACCTTTCAGGCCCAGCTGCGACTCTGGCAGGACCCGGCCACCCAGCTTCCCTGTCGCCTGGTCGCAAACCTGAGCCTGCCCCGCGTGGCCGGCGAACAGACCGCTCAGGCCTGGTTGGATTGGCGGTACGAATGGACAACTGAATCGGCGGCGAAACCCGCCACGCCGCCCAACACCCTGACGCTTCCGCCTCGTTGACGCTTCGGCCGCTGTTGTCGGCGGCTGTCGGGTCTGTCCGACGAAGCGGGAGTCGGCAGACGCCGTGCCGGTGGCTACAATGTCGGTCGGTGGGCAGCACGCTGGTCCGGTCGATCGGCGACCTGCTCCCGCCACCCATCAACCCGGACGGTCCGGATCCTGGATCTCGGCCCCGGACCCCTCGAAGGGACAGGACGACGATGCAGCTGGTCACCCGGGCGGACATGCGCACCATCGAAGCCGCGGCGGATGCCGGTGGCCTGCCCTACGCGGACATGATGTATCTGGCCGGTCATTCGGTGGCCGCGGCGGCTGAGGAGTTGATCGACGGCGCCCCGGCCATCGTGGTGGTCCTGATCGGACCGGGTAGCAACGGCGGTGATGGACTGGTGGCATCGTTGGCCCTGGCCGACGCCGGGCACATCATCCGGGCCCTGGTCTGGCAACGCGATCCTGCCGACGGTCTGTTGGCCGAGGCGGCGGCCAACGGCGCGATCGAGATCGTGGGCGCCGATGCTCCGGAGGCCATGGAGACCCTCGCCGGCTGGCTGGCTGAAGCGGATCTGGTCGTCGATGCTCTGCTGGGCACCGGCGGCGACCGGGCGATCAGCGGCGATCTGGCCGACATCCTGGACACGGTGGCCGATGCGGTGGACGGTGAGCCCGATGGCCCTGCCGTGCTGGCCGTGGATCTGCCCTCGGGCCTGGACGCCGACACCGGCGCCCTGGATCCGCATACGGTACCGGCCGACGTGACGGTGACCTTCGGTTTTCCCAAGGTAGGACAGTTCACCTGGCCCGGGGCCGACGCGGTGGGCGAACTGCAGATCGACCCCATCGGCATCTCGCCGGAGCTGGGCCGCCTGGCGGCCAGCGGCCTGGCGGTGGCGACTGAGGAAGAAATGGCGGATCTCCTGCCGTTGGTGCAGCCGGACGCCCACAAGGGGTCACGTGGCCGCGTGCTGGTGCTGGCAGGTTCGCCCGGCCTGGTGGGCGCGGCCGCGCTCTGCGCCGAGGCCGCCTACCGCAGCGGCTGTGGTCTGGTGACGGTGGCCCTGGCCGAGCGGCTGCAGGCCGCGGTGACATCCTGGGTGCCCGAATGCACCTTCTACAACCTGCCGGACCTCTACCAGCTGCCGGCCGATCATCCCGATGTCGCCGCCGCCGCCGACGGCCTCTTGGCCGTCGCCGCGCTCAGCGACGCGGTGGTCCTGGGTCCGGGGCTGTCGCTGGGCACGGGTGTTGCGGCGCTACTGAGCCGGTTGCTCTCCCGCTGGGCGGAGCTGCCGAACGATCCCGGCCCTCCGCCCCTCTTGCTCGACGCCGATGCCCTGAACCTGTTGGCCCAGGATCCGATCTTGGCTGCCGCCCTGCCGCCCGGCGCTATTCTGACCCCCCATCCGGGCGAGATGGCTCGGCTGACGGGACTCAGCGTCGAGGCGGTGCAGGCCGCACGGGCGGCGGAGGCCCTCACGCTGGCTGAACGGCATCAGGCCGTAGTCGTGCTCAAGGGCGCGCTGACGGTGACGGCAACACCTGACGGACGGGCGACCATCAACCCCTCCGTGGAGCCGGCTCTGGCCACCGCGGGCACCGGCGATGTGCTGGCGGGGGTCATGGGCGGCCTCCTGGCTCAAGGCCTGTCGTCGGAGGAGGCCGCAACCCTGGCGGTCTGGCTGCACGGTCGCGCCGGGGAGCTGGCCGCCGAAGACCTAGGCCCCCGCTCGGTCATGGCCCGCGATGTCCTGGACGCCCTCCCGGAAGCTTTCCAGGAGTTGGAGCAGGGCAACATGGGACTGGACGAGATGCTGCAGGAGGATGACGAGGGCGACGAGGGTCCTTGGGGCTGAACGGCGTGGCGGCAGAACCGGGCGAGCCCGGTCCTGGGAATCGCCCTATCGCCGCTTCAGCACCCAGATTCGCGGGCTGATCCGGTTCTCGACGAAATCGCCCCACAACACCGGCCCGAGGGGGCTGGGGCGGTCGGCCACGCGGTCCATATCGTGGTAGGCGTTGGAGGAATCCCAGACAACGTCGTAACCGGCGCTGCCGCCTTGGAGCCGCTCCTGGAGCCTGTCCCCTGCGGTTCCCGGCGGCGGGGCGCCGCGCGACGAGAGGAGCAGCCAGTCTGGCGCTCCCGGCGGTGGCGTCTGTTCGGCGTCGTCCATGGCGAGCATCATCGCCGCCAATGCGTCGGCCTGGGCGGTCGGCTCGTCGTCGGCCGCGGGATCATCAGCGGGTAGGTAGGGCGGGAGCGTCTTCCAGCGGATCACCTCCGGATCGAGGTCCAGGAGGTCCAAACGCGGAAAGTAGGCCTCGTCGCCGAAGGCCACCACCTGTGCGCCGGACGGCAGGTTGGCGGCCATCCAGGCTTCGGCGGCCAGCCGCGTGTCGGCGCGCATGGCCAGGCCTTGGTTCAGGCTGTAGAGGCCGCTGTACCCCAGCATGCCGATCAGCGCTACGCGACCGACCAGGCGACGGAGCCCCCAGGTCGGAGCGGTGAGGTCGGCCGGGCCCTGCCAGAGACGCGCGGCCAACGGCCCTCCGGCGATGGCCAGGAGGAGGAACACCGGCAGCAGGAAGCGGCTGTAGACGAAGCGGATGGGCAGGATGGTGAAGAGCAGGTAGCTGCAGACGGGAACCAGCAGCCATAACGTGACCCGCCGCGCCGCGCTGCCGCCCGGCCGCCCGTCCGGCCACCAGAGGCTCGCGATCGGTGCGACGGCCAGGAAGAGCCACAGCGGCCGGCCGGCGCCGTCCATGCTGCGGTTCCAGGTCATGCGGGCCAGCCAGAGCGGTCCGGCATAGGCATCGTTGAAATCCTCCACTCCCGGACCGCCGACCCAGTGGCGCAGATGGTCGACGAAGCCGCTCCAGTTGAGGGCGACGTTCATCACCAATCCGTAGACCCCCAGGAGGCCGCAGGCCATCAAGCCCAGGCGGCGGGTCGCCTCCCAAGTGGCGCTGGGGCGGGAGCCGCCTCGGCCATCGGCTCGGCGCAGCTGCCGGACCAAGGCGATGAGCATCGCGCCGCCCATCAGCACATAGGCCCCTACGATGCTCTCCTTGGTGGCCAATGCGGCGCCGGCGAGCAGGCCGAACAGCAGCCAATCGCGGCGGCCGGCACCGCGCATGATGCGCAGCCAGGGCAGCAGCGAGGCCATGAACCAGAAGCTGTAGGGCACGTCCAGGTTGCCTTGTTTGCCGAAGAAGCCCAGGGTCTCGTTGACCGCGGCCAGCATCGCGGCCCAGAAGGCGGCTTGGGGACCGAAAAGCATGGCTGCCGCGCTGGCCACCAAGGCCACGACGCCGGCTCCCATGACCAGGGAGCGCAAGCGGCTGATGAGGATCAAGCGGCCCACCTGTCGGGGGCGGTCCACGAAGCAGTCGCGGCGCACCGGCCGGCAATCCGCTTCGTACTGGCCGTTGGCCTGGGCCATCAGGATGTAGGGTTCGTACAGCGCGCGGTCGATGAACAGCTGCAGGTAGGGGTACTTGTGGCTGGCGCCCCAGTAGAACTCGCCCACCCGCAGCACGGTGTTGGGGGCGATGTCGTCGTTGGACCAGCTATGGTCGTTGGGCAAGCCCCAGGTGATGCCCGTGCCGGCCAGCGCCAGATAGATCGCGAAGGGGGCGATCCAGAGCAGGCGCTTCGCTCGCGAAGCCCCTCCGGCGGCGGGAGCCGTGCTCAAGCGCCCCGGTCCAATTGCTGGATCAGGCGGCGGACCAGCACCAGCGGCAGGCCGATGACATTGGTTTCTGATCCTTCCAGGCGGTCCACCGGTCGGAAGCCTTCATGCTGGATGGCGTAGGCTCCCGCCTTGTCCATCGGGTCGCCGCTTTCGACGTAAGCGCGCAACTCCGCGCCACTATAAGCGCGCATCCACACCCCGGTGACCGCCAGTTCCGCCACGCATCGGTTGCCGGCGCCGTCCACCACCGCTACGGCGGTGAGCACGTCGTGGCGGCGACCGCGGAGCAGGTTCAGCATCGCCGAGGCTTCTGCCGCGTCTGCCGGCTTGCCCAGGATCCGCCCGTCGACCACCACGAGGGTGTCGGCGCCCAACACCGTCACTGGGGCGCCGGCCAGCCTGTCGGCCACGGCGCGCGCCTTGGCCATGGCCAGGCGCAGGCCATAGGCCGACGGGTTCTCGGCGGGCAGTGGGCGTTCGTCCACGTCGGCAACGTGAACCTCGAAGGGGCGACCAAGGGTGGCCAGCAGCGCCCGCCTTCGTGGCGAGGCCGAGGCCAGGATGAGGGGACGCATGGGCGAGGTCAGCGTGGACATGGCCCTCCATTGTACTGGAGTGGGAGGGGAATCCTTCTTCGCCCACGTTGACCGCCCCCGCCACAACCCCTAAGATTCCGGGGCGCCCACAGCCATGACAGAATCGGTCTCACCGGTCCGCCGGCCGGAGCATCCGACTGAGATAGCATGAGCCCGAGGGTGCCCTCGAAAGGATCTGGTCCCCCAATGAAGTCTGGAACCCTCCCCTCGGGGCGTTCGCGAGCCCTGTTGCTCTTGGGCCTGACCGCCCTTTGGCCGCTGTCCGCCCTGCGCCCGGCTGCGCCGGTCGCCCGCGCTCAGGCCGGCGCCCGTTACAGCGAGGCCCTGGTCATCAAGGGCCAGGACCTGGGCAGCCTCCTGGGTGCTGGTCTGGACCAGGTGCAGGTCTGGCTGCTGATCGACGGTGAATGGCGGCGCGAGGTGGCCCAGCTGGACGAGAAGGTTGCCGGCGCCTATGTGGAGACCGAAGACCGGCTGCTGGATGCTGACGACGAGCTGGCGTTCAACTTCGCCCCTGGAGGGCAATTGGCGTCAGTGGGTCAGACGCCCCCAGGCGTCGCGGTCGATGCGCCCCGTGCTCAGATCGCGGTCACAGATCCCTTGGCCGCGGGCGGCAATCCTCAGTACTTCTATGCGTTTGCGGTGGCGGGCGCTGCGGCCCCCGCGGTTCAACCGCCGGCCGTGGCGTACGACGCGACCGCACGCCTGTTCAAGGGCAGCGGTTATGCCCTGGGCCTGGCGGATCAGGACCAGGACTTCTTCATCGGCGTGCGCGAACTGCGATTGGGGGGCTCCGAGACGGACCTGCTGGACCGCTTGAAGATCCGCCTGACCTTGTCCGCGTCCTTGCTGGGCCAGGAGTTGGCGATCACCGAAGAGAACCTGAACGATACTTTGGGGCTGCTGGGGACCGACCTCTCCGCTGACCCGGTCAAGATCGGTCCCGTGCGCAGCTTGGTCGGCGGCGGAGGCACGCTGTACGCCCAACGGTTCAGTCTGCTGCGCAGTCTCGGCGACCTGGGCGACCTGTCGGGCGGCGGCGGCATCGATTTCGGCCTCAAGGACACGCGGATCAGCCTGGACCTCAGCCCGGCGGCGGAGGGCGCTACCTACCGTGATGCCAACCTGGTTTCCGGCGTCAAGGTGGACGGCAAGCCGGATGTCGTGCCCGGCTCGCCGCTCCCCGCCTGGCGGGAACTGAGCTTCCCTATGGGCCGTCTGTTGATCTTGACCCGCCCGGGAGAGAAAGCGGCCAAGGCCAGCGCCTACTACAAGGACGATGTTGCCCTGGACGGCAACGATACCGGCGACGGCCAGTCATGGGGCGACGCCGGCGTGTTCGCCCCCGATGCCGAGTCCCTGCTGGCCTCAGGCTTCCCGGGCGAGATGGTGGTGTTGCCGGCCGGTAGTCCGGTGACCGCGGCCGGTCTGGCGGCCCAGTATCTGCAGCCGCTTCAGGTAGTGGTGACCAGCTCCGGGAGCCAGCCGGCCACGCCTACGCGCACGGCGCTGCCGACAGGGACCCTGCCCACTGCCGTTCCGACGGCTGTCGGGGCCACGGCGACCGCCAGCCCGGGGGATGTCACCCTCAAGGGCACGGTCTTCGCCGGCACCGTGGGCAGCGGCCAGCCCTTGTCCGGGGCGCGGATCAGCTTTCAGCCCTGCAATCCGCATCAGCCCTTCACCGCCCTGAGCGGTTCCGACGGGAGCTATCAGCTGCTCCTGCCGCGGGACTACGTGATCAGTTGCGGGGCGCAGGTGCCGATCGAGGTCTCCAAGACGGGTTTTGCGACCGCCATTCAGAGCATTCCACTGGTCGACCTCTTCCGGCAGCCCCAACGCGACTTTGCGTTGGCCGCGGTGCCTGGCGGCAAGGCCTACATCCCCTTCACCCTCAAGAACGCTCCCCGGCCCTGACCCGCCACGGATCCCACCGCAGATGCTCGAAGTCGTCTTCCTGGGCACCTCCGCCTCGGCGCCGTCCGTGCGTCGGGGCCTGCCCGCTACCATGGTCCTCTACCGCGACCGGCGCTTCCTGGTGGATGCCGGCGAGGGAACGCAGCGGCAGATCCTGAGGAGCGGCATGGGCTTCCGCCGCCTGGATACCGTGCTGCTCACGCACGGGCATCTGGACCATATCCTGGGCCTGGGCGGCATCGCCAGCACCTTCGAGCGCTGGGAAGCCACGGAGCGACTGCGCATCCATGCCGGGTCTTGGGCCCTGCAGCGGGTGCGGGATCTGATGGAGGTGGTGCTGCGGGGCGAGAACCTTGGCTTCAAGATCGAGTACCTGCCGCTGGAGCCCGGTATCGTGCTGCAGACCGGCGATCTGGAGGTGGTGGCCTTCCCCGTGAAGCACCGCGGCAGCGGCAACTTCGGCTTCGTCTTTCAAGAGCATTCGCGGCGACCCTTTCTATCGGAGCGGGCCGAGTCCCTGGGCATTCCCCAGGGTCCCGTGCGCCGCGATCTGGTGGCCGGAAAGTCGGTGATCCTGCCCGACGGCCGAACCATCCATCCAGACCAGGTGCTGGGTGAACTTCAGCCGGGAACCAAGATGGTCTACATCGGTGACGTGGCCCGGGTGGACGACCTGGTGGGCATCTGCCGCGGGGCGGATCTGTTGATCTGCGAAAGCACGTACCTGTGGTCCGATCTGGCCACTGCACGACAGTATGGACACCTTACGGCGCGGCAAGCCGGAGAACTGGCGCGCAGCGCCGGGGTCAAGCAGCTCATTCTCAACCATGTGTCGCGGCGCTATCCGCCGCGCGAGATCCTCGCCGAGGCTCGGGCGGCCTTCCCGTCCACCCTGCTATCCGAGGACCTGCAACATTACGCGGTCTTCCCCGGCCGTGTGGAGCGGGTCCACCGCGGCGGTGGCCGCGACGCGGAGCCCCCCCTGCCCTCACCGGATCTGAGCGATGAGCAGCTGGAGGCGATGCTGGGCGGCGCTTGAGGAAGGTCCATGCGCACGCGAAGAAGCGCCCGAGCCCCTCAGAGGGCTCGGGCGCTTCTTGAATCAGATGACTGCAGTGGGCCGACCTGAATGCCGTAGGCCCGTTTCAGACCCAGCGGCCCGAAGGCCCGCGCCGGTCAGCGACCGGCGCCGTCCCGAAAAAAGCTGCGCGGCGTCGGACGAGGCGGTTCGGTTGTGATCCGCGGAGAGGGGGTGGCCTTGACGTCCGCGATCTTGAGCACCTGGGGCATGAAGATGGACGGGTGGTTGACCACCGCGAACTTCTCGGTCTTGGTCATGCCGTCGACCGTGACGCGGAGGATGAAGCGGCCATTGGGTCCCTTGCCGGAGGTCAGGTAGATGCCTTCGCAGCTGAAGCCCTGCTCGCAGGGGAAGAAACGCGCATTGGAGCCGTTATAGGTGGGCAGGTCAACGGTCTTGCCCAGCTCCACCGTCTCCCGCTCTGAGGTCTGGATGTTCACTCGGTCATAGGCCAGGAGCCCCGGCTCAACGATCTCGCCCGGATCCTTGACGACGTCGAAGGTGATCATGGTGCCGTCTGCCACGCGCTGGCCGTTGGCGTCGGTGACGAAGACCGACACCGGATAGCGGCGGTCTTCCACACGCAGGGCGCCGCGGTTGATGACCCGCGCCGGATCACCCTTGACCTCGATCAGCTTCGCCGGGCCGATGACCCGGAAGTTGGACTGCGCGGTGCGTTGGTTCGCTCCGCTGCCAACCGTGAGCGACACCTTGCCGTCAGCGGCGTCGTTGCCGCTGATGAGCTTGGCCTCCGCTTCGCCGTTGCTCAGCGGCACCGAGGCCGGACTCACCGTAGCGGCGCCGGCCGGGTCCACCTTGAAGTTGATGCTGCCACCGTGGATGGCCAGGCAGCTGGCATCGGTGACGTAGGCGCTGACGGTGGCTTCGCGGTTCAGGCCTGCCACCTTCACGGATTGGGCGTACATGGAGGACGCCCCCCCACCGTAGGCCACGCTGAGCAGGCCGAGCCCTGTGGCGTCAGCCTCTCCGGGACCGGGGAAGACGAGGGCGGGCTCACCCGGGTCGCCGACGCCCCAGGGGTAGCTGAGCGATGCGGAATCGGAACCGCCCGAGACCCGCGATACATCGGTGATGTACTGCAGGCAACCGATGAAGCGGCCCTTGGCATCAACCTGGGCCGAACTCCGGGGCAGCTGCCAGCCGGAGAGGTCGGTCGGGACGAGGGCCTGAGCGGCCGTCCAGGCTTCCGCGGCGGCGAGACCATGGGCCTGGGCAGCGGGCATGAGGGCGCAACCCTCCGCCGGGGTGGGCTTCACGACCGGCGGGGTCGGGGTTCCGGATCCCACCTGCGGCTGCGGCGGCTGAAACTTCTGTCCCATCTCCAACAGCACCCCGTCGAGGGCCGCGGCCCGGTTGCGCGCGGTGGTCAGTTGGCTCGTGAGGCCGGGCAGGTTCACTCCGGCGGCCATGGCGATCATCGCCTGGCTGGTGCGGGTGACCGAAGCAGTGGACGTGCGCGCGGTTTCCAGTTGCGTCAATGTCTCCTTGAGCCAGATGGAGTAGGGGTTGTCCGGGCTTCGCGGCGGCCACGGATCCGGAACTGCGGGCACCTTGGCACAGCTGCTCTGCAGGGCTACGAGATTTTGCATCGCCAGTGCGGAAGCCGTTTCGACTTCCTTCTTGTAGGCGTCCACGAAGTCCGACACGGATACCGCCACCAACTGGCTCCCGCTGCCGTTCAAAGCCGCCGTTTCGAAGCGCTTGACCGTGATGCCGGAGAAATCGATGAAGCGGACGACCAGTTTCTGGTTGCCCGCGCCGCTGTAGCTGACTTTGGCCTGGGCGCTGCTGCTGCCGCCCGGGTAGCTCCGAGTCGGAGTCACGCCGTCGGCCTGCACCATGCTGAGTGCGATCTCAATGCCTTGATCGGTGCCTTCCTGATCGGCCGGCGCCGGTCGTTGGGCCGGAGCGGCCAACGTGAGGCTGGAGAGGGCGGCGGAGCATAGCACCGCGGCCATCGTGGCGAATCGGATACGCATTGCAACCTCCATGGGGGGCCGCCTCGAATGGGGAACGAGGCGAAGGGGGGACGGCGCCTGCCGTCCGGGACCAGGATGAGCGTCGAACTGGCGGCCTAGACCGCGCGGGGATGGCGCGATCGGCCTGGCGCTGCGTTATCGGGGAACGGCCGACCGCCGTGGACTCCACGGCGGTCCTAAAGCCGCGACATCCCTCGAGTGGGCCGTCGCGGCTCCGCCGGGTACGGTCACATGCGCTTGCGAAGCCACCATACCAGGCCTACCAGGGCCAGGATGCCCAGGCCGAAGACGGCGATGTTGGAGGACGGCGCCTTGGTGCCGCCGGGCTTCTCATCCGAGCCGCCCGCTGCGCTGCCGCCGACCGGCGTCCAGGTAGGGCCGGCCTGCAACGCGGCCTGGGTGTCGTAAGGAACGGCGGTTTCCTCGATCTTGGCCGCGTTGGTCGCGGCCCGCTCCGGCTCGCGGCTGGCCTGGGCGGTGGCGCCGATCGCGACGGCGGTGGCGCTCGTGGCGCGCGGGGTCGTGCCCACCTGCACCGCGGGGCGCGAACCCGGCGCACCGGGGGCGGGTTGGGTCACCTTCGGCGTGCCGTTCGGCGTTGCCTGATCCTCAGGTCTGCGCGTGGGTGGCGCCGGCTCGGTGGTGGTCGGGGTGGGCAGGGTCTTGTCGGTGACCCAGAACTCCAAGGTCTTGGCGGGGCTGCCTTCCACCTCCACCTTGACCGCGTAGCCCGTGCCCAGGTCGGCGTCGGTAGGCGCAATGGTCAGGCCCGCGGCGTCGCTGGCGGCAGCGTCCAAGGCGGCAACGATCTCGTCGATCAGGTCGACCTCTGCCAGCATGTCCTCGGCCAGGCCCTTGTACTTGTCCTTGTCGGCGGCGGTGAGCCCCACGGTCTGGGTGGCTACCTTCTGCAGGGCCTCGGCCCTGGGGCTCAGATCTTCCGCCCCGGCCTTGGCCTTGTCGCCCAGCTTCCAGCTGTTCAGGAGCCGGGCAGCCGACAGGATGCCACCGGCGCTCCCGGCGACCAGGCCGGCGTAGTCCTTCTGCCCGCGATCCTGCGAGGCCACCTTCTCGGCGTTTTCGCGGGCCCCGTCGGCCAGTTCCTTCAGGTCGGCCACGATGGTCTCATACATGGCTTCGCCGCTGATGGCATAGGCCTTGGTGCCGTCGCCTTGCAGCTTGAAGGACTGCTCATACACATGGATGTTGCCGGGCGCCGTCACGACCACGCCTACCGTCTGGTTGCGGGCGCCCTTGTAGGTGACCAGGGCGTAGAGGGTCTGCGCGCTGGCGGGGAAGCGCGCCAGCGTGCTCTCAGCGATGGCGTCCTTCACCTGGTCGGTGGGGCTGAGGGCGAAGCCCTCGATCAGTCGGCCTTGGGCCGCCGCTGAGCCCAGGCCGGCCAGGGCGAGGGCCAGGGCCAAGGCGATGGAACGCATGGAACGAATGACCACGGTCTGCGTCTCCTGAGGTGGCGGGGCTGCGGATCAGCCGCGGCGCATGGCGGAGCGGCCGGCCCAGAGCACGATGCCCAGGAGGGCCAAGATGCCGGCCCCGGCCAGGATGAGGAGCGACGAGTTGCCTGTAGCGCCGCCGGCGGGATCCTCACTGGGGGCCGCGTCGATCGGTGCCGAAGGTTCAGGGCTCTCGGCGGGGTTCGCCGGGGCTGTTTCCTGTTGCGAGGCCACGGATTGCTGGGGCTCGGCGTCACCCACAAAAAGCTGGACGCTGTCCGCCAGGTAGGACTCCTTGCCCAGATAGAGGTTGACGACGTATTCACCCTTCTCCAGCGGTCGGTCCTTGGCGTCGTAGACGAACTCATAGGTGCCGGGGGCGTCCACGCTCTTGCTCTCCTCGAACAGCCCTACGCCTTCGGTGCCCAATACCTTGATCTTGACGTCGGTGGCCTGCGTGCCGGCAAACTCAAAGGCCGCTGTGATCGACGGAGTGCCTTCCGGCACACGGTAATAGTCGTCGCCGGCCTCGATCGGGATCAACGCCATGGGCTGGCCACCGGCGTCCAGAAGGCGCAGGTCTTTGACGGGGCTGCCCTGCGCTCCGGCGCCATAGGGCGCGAGAGCGGCGCCCAGCAGCGCGATCAGGGCTGTCTTGCCGATGCCACGATACAACATGCGATCACTTCCTCCTGACAGGTGTCTGTTGAACGGATCACGTCCACTACGGGCTGGACGCTTCCGGATTGGGCCGGTTCGGGGACGGCCGGCGCTTGACGCGCGGCCCCACTCATCATCGCCTTGCGGACTGAGCGCCGCTTGAGCAGAGTCTGAGGCCTTCCTGAACGGCTCAGGTGGATCACCGCGGATGCGATGATCCGCCGGCTCCCCACGCCTCGGGCAGAGATCTTCCGGGTTCGTCGAAGATCAAGCGTTAATCATAGTCGCACGCTTGGGCCGATCCAAGCTGCCGCAGCGGAGATGGCAGGGGCCCTGCGCGCTCTGCAAGCCGAGCGGCTGGTGGGCGCAGGCGCGACGTCAGGCTCATCGGCAGCCAGATCCGCCCGGCCCGCTCCGGCCATTGCCAGCCGAAAGCCGCTTCGCGCCGGGAGCCGTCGCTGAGCAGGCCCACCAGCAACTCCTGCGGCGTCGTCGCCACCGCTCCGGGCACCGCTTCAGCGCGCACCAGGAAGACACCCACCGGCAGCGCCACGCAGACCGGGCCGTCCGAGCGGCTGCGCAAGCGGCGCAGGACCGACCGGTCGGCGTTGGCGAGGACCTCCAGGACCTGTCCCGCCAGGTAGGGTTCGCCGTTCTGCCGACCATCGCCGTTGCGGTCCTCGAAGACCGCGGCGCAGATCTGACCGCTGGGTCCGGTCACGGTGGGCGGTGGGGTATCCGTGGGGCTGGGGCTGGGCGATGGCCAGAGGGTCGCGGAAGGTTTGGGAGTGGAGGGCGGCGTCGGTGTCGCGGTGGCGGGCGGGCGGGCACCGAAGGCATACAAAGCCGGTTGGCCGGGGAAGGGCACGGCGAAGAGCCGCTCGCGCTGGCCACTGGCAACCAGGCCGGGCGGGAGACTCTGCGCTTCCAGGCGGTAAGCGCCGTCGATCAAGGCGCTCCAGCAATGGTCGGGGTCGTTGGCCCCGTCGGTGGTCCAGGTGTCGAAGACGCCGCTGGGCAGGTGGGTCAGCCGCAAGATGACGCCGGCGAGAAAGCGTTCGTCAATGCCGCGCAGACCGTCGCCGTCTTGATCCTGAAAGGCCACCACGCAGACCTGGCGCTGGTTGGCCGGACCGGTGGCGGTCGGGCTGGGAAGCGCTGTGGGGCTGGCGAGTACGGTGGGGCTCGGCATGGTGGTGGCGCTCGGACTGACCGGCGGCGTTGGGGTCGTCGATGGCGGCGACGGCGATGCGGTCTGGGCGAAAAAGGTCGTCGGGGTGCGGGACGGCGTGGCCGGCAGAGGCGTGGCCACAGTCCCGGTCGATACCGGCGTTGAAGAGCCGGGCGGCGTGATCCCGGCGGTAGCGGAGGGCGGAGGCGTGGGGCTAGCCTCGGGCGGGACGGTGTAGGCCAGCAGCAGCACGGGACCCAGGGCAGGATCCGGCGGCGTCGTCGCACGGTTGTAGACATCCACGCCGCTTTCCCAGGCGAAGAGATTCTGCTCTTCGCCGACGGGGCCGTCGATGCGGAAGCTGGCGCGCCTGGTGCCCGCCAGGCGGCTGTTGAGCAGGCCCACCAGCTCGCCCGAGAGCCCCAAGGCGTTGCGCCGCCCCACGGCCAGCTCGCCGTCGCTCAGGGTGGAGCCGACCTGGGCCAATACGGAAGCGCTGTCGATCTGATCGAAGGTGGCCTGCCGCCAGGTCGGGTCGATGCCCGGACCCAGCAGCTTGACGGCCCAGCTGCCGGGCTGGGTGAAGCGGCTCTCGCGGCCCACCAGCTCCAGTCGACCCTCCAGAATCTGGGCTCCCGTCGGCAGGCTGCTCAGGTCGAACTGCACGAGACCATAATGGCGGTTGGTGCCCCGCGTCCACATGCCGCTGTACAAGGTGGGGTAGCCCAGGTGGTTGGGGCGGTCCTTGTTCGTAGAGATCTGGGGGGCGTAACCGACGTCCGCCGGAGCGGGTCTGAGGCTGACATAGCTCAACTGCACGCCGGGCCGAGGTGTGCTGGTGGCTGTCGGTGCCGGTCCGGCCCAGGTGGGCAGGGGCGTGGGGGTGATGGTGGCGCTCAGCTGGTACCAGACGGCGGTGTCCAGATAGGGCTTCTGGCAATCCCGCGGGCAGTAGCTCACGGTCAGGATATCCCGGGTGCTGACCTTGAGCAGTCCCTGCGCCGGGTTGGAAGCGCGATCAGTGAAGCGAATGGGTCGTTCCGCGCGAAAGGTGGAGAAGCCGGCCCTTTCCTCTTTGAGCTGCCAATCGAAGCCGACGGGGTCGCTCGTCGAGGTCACGCGCACGGTGATCGTCTCCAGCACCGTCGGGTTCTCGTTGGCCCCTGGATCCCGGCCGCTGAGCCAGCCTTCGGCGTTGACACCGTAATAGACGTCTTGATCCCAGGCGACGAAGCCACCGGTATACCACTCGATGCCCGTGCCCACCCCGGTGAAGGGGCCTTCCGGCCAGGACGTCGAGGTGCGGAAAGGGCTGCCGCCGGCAGGAATGCCGTTGCGTGGGGCGAAGACCATTGTCTCGCAGCCGCTTCCGCCGTAGGTGACGCCGTCCGGATGGTTCACCCACTGCAGGCCACCGCCGGAATCCTTGATCTGGATCACCACGGTGTCGGTCTGCTGGTGGCAGTAGATGACGTAGACCTTGGTGGTCCCGGCCGGGAATTCGGTGACGCCTGGGCCGCGCATGCAGTGGTTGTCGTCCAACTGCTCCTGGTAGCTCTCGTCACACATATGCATGTGCCAGGCCGGGGTGATCACCGGTGTGGGGCAGTAGGGCGGGCAGGCCTGCGCGTGGGCCGAGCGGATGCGCGGAGCGCCATCCTCCAAGCCGCCCTGAACCAGGGCCAGCAGGGCGGTGAGCCCCAGGAGCAGCGCCGCCCCCAGGAGTTCGCGAGGCAGGCGCGGACGGCCGCATTGCTTCGCCAGCCGGCGATCGGAGGCGCCCGCCTCGGCCGAGAGCGGCAGAGGCGTTTCGGGGTTGAGGCTCTCAGCGCCGCCAAGGGCGAACGGCAGGCGCGGAGGACCGAGGGTAGCTTCGTCCATGCAGGGACAAGGACGCGCCGGCGGTGGCCATCGTTACGCGTGATCGACCTGGATCGTCTGCTATCTTCTGGCAGATCGCCCTTCGCCGGCTCAAGCAGGAAGGCCCGCCGCGTGCCCACGACCGTCTCGGTCATCATCCCCAACCTCGATTCGCCTACTGTCGACCGCACCGTGCGCGCGGTTCTTGCCCAGCGGGGCCTGGCCATCGCGCCGGAGGTCATCGTGGTAGGACGGGACGGGCCGGGGCGCCTGGCGGGGATGGACGGCGTGCGGCTGCTGCTCACAGGCGGGCCGCGCTATCCGGGCGCGGCACGCAACCTGGGCATCGCCGTTGCGGTCGGAGAAGTGCTGGCCTTCACCGACGCCGACTGCGAACCTGAGCCGGACTGGCTGGCCGCCCACATGGCGCGGCAGGCGGCGGGATCCACGGTAGTGGGCGGCGCGGTGCTCTATGATGCAGACAGTTATTGGACCTTGGCCGACAACCTGTCGATGTTCCACGAAAGCGACGCCGCGCTGCCGGCTGGACCGCGTCCCTACCTGCCGACGCTCAACCTCAGCGTGCATCGGCGGGCGGTTGAAGCGGCGGGGCTCATGGACCCGGACCTGCGCTGTGGCGAGGACCTGGACTGGACCATCCGGCTGGCGGTCGCCGGTCATCGGCCGTTCTTCGAGCCGGCGGCCCGGGTCTGGCATCGACCATCGCGTGGGGATTGGCGCGCGGTCTGGGCCCATTGGCGGCAGAGCGGAAGCTGGATGGTCGGGGTGCGCCGGCGGCATCGCGGCGTGCTGTCAGCGCCCGCATGGCTGGCCCATCCCGCGCTCGTCCGGTTGTTGTCACCGGGGATCGCTCTGGTGGCCACGGCGCGGCTCTTCGGGCCAGGCGGCCCCGGTCGCCGTCACTGGCGGACCCTGCCGGCCGTCTATCTTACCAAGCTGGCCTGGTGTTCGGGCGCGGCGCGGCCGGTGAAGCTCCGTTGACCGGGCGGAGGACGCCCCCCTATACTGCAAGCTGCAAAATCATGGGTTCCTTGAACGCTTCCATCCAGCCCCGCGTGTGGGGCCGGCGCCTTGTGGCGCCGACCGCGGTCGTTGTGGCGGTCGCTTTGGCCTGCCTGTCGCCGGTGGCGTCAGACCGGGGCGCCGCGACAGCGCGCACCTTGGTCGGAGCCGGCCTGTTCATCGATAGCGGCCAGCGCCTGGGGCGCGCCGCCGCGATGGCCGTGGCCCTGGGAGATCTGGACCGCAACGGCAGCCGCGATGCCTTCGTCGGCAACGGTGCCGGCTACTTCAACCGCGTTTGGCTGAACAACGGCCAGGGCTTCTTTCGTGACAGCGGCCAGCTGCTGGGCGTCGCCAACACGACGGCGGTGGCCCTGGGCGACCTTGACCGCGATGGCGACCTGGATGCAGTGGAGGGCAACTACGGGGAGCCAAGCCGCTTCTGGTGGAACGATGGACGAGGCAACTTCAGCCTTGGCATCCAGACGCTCCCGCCCATGGCCACGAACGCCCTGGCCTTGGGGGATCTGGACGCCGACGGCGACCTGGACCTGGTGCTGGGTGATGACAGCCTGGGCGTAGCGGTCTGGCGCAATGCAGGGCGCGGAAGCTTCGTCGACAGCGCCCAGCGGCTGGGAAACGCGGTGAGCGCGGCCTTGATCCTGGGCGACGTGGACGGCGACCGCGACCTGGATCTGGTCGAGGCTGCGGCGGACCAGCCGCATCGGGTGTGGCTGAATTCAGGGCGGGCGGCCTTCGTCGACAGTGGCCAGCGGCTGGCGGCGCCCGCGGCCGCTGCCGCGGGCCTGGCGGACCTGGACGGCGACATCGACCCAGATCTGGTGATGGCCCATGATGGCCGGATCTCGGTCTGGCGCAACAACGGGCTCGGCACCTTTGTGGACTCAGGGCAGAGCGGAAGCATCGGCCCCGTCACAGCACTGGTGCTGAGGGACGTCGACCGCGACGCCGACGTTGACCTGTTCATGGCCGAATGGAACGCACCCGCCTTGGTCTGGTTGAACAACGGCCTCGGCCTCCTGAGCGACAGCGGGCAGCGCATGGGATCTGAGTTCAGTCGCCACCTGGCGCTCGACGACCTGGATGCCGATGGCGACCCGGACGCCTTTCTGGCCAACGTGGTCCAGCCGTCCACGGTCTGGTTCAACTGGGACCCCGCCCGACCCACGCCGACGACCACGCGCACGCCGAGTGTGACCCCGTCCGCGACCCGCACCCCGACGCGGACGCGTACGCCGACGGCCTCGCCCACGCGGACCAGCACGCCGACGCTGAGCCCTACCAGCTCCCGAACGCCGACGCCGGCGACCTACACGCCGACGCCCAGCCGGACACCGGCGCCCGCTACCGCGAGTCCCACACCGACCGCGACCTTGGCTCCGCCGCGCACGGCGCTGCCCACGGCCACGGGCGCTACCTCGACGCCTTTCACAACGGCCACCGTGACGGCCACGGCTACCCCGCGCGGCGGGCAGACGGCGACGGCCGCTCCCAGTGCCACGATGACGGCGACAGCGTCCCGCACGGTGACGGGGACCGCGACCGGTACCGCTACGGCGACGGCGACCGCGACCGCTACCGCCACGGCATCTTCTACCGCGTCGCCCACCGCTACGTCCTCCCTGACTCCGACGCGGACGCCATCCGGCATCCCTCCGCCTAGCGCCACAGCGACGGGTCTGCCTACCGAGACGGCGACGGCTGTCGCCACCG
>Ga0138256_10000918_pt1 | contig 31787 bp, 27 predicted proteins | sample KNB2016incub_MG_FD_105486 | JGI IMG/M metagenome (GOLD analysis project Ga0138256, IMG submission 105486) | Active sludge microbial communities from wastewater in Klosterneuburg, Austria - KNB2014incub_MG | ecosystem: Engineered > WWTP > Activated sludge > Unclassified | place: Austria... | reverse complement strand
TTTTCATAGAAGAAGAGGAGTGAAGAGAGGAGGTTGGAATAAGATGATTTCCTCCTTTTTCAAAAAGTTCAATCAATTCTTTTGCTCTAAAAACGAGAGAAGGAGAAATACCTGCTAAGGTGGCCACATAAGTACCATAACTTTTAGTGGCCCCTTCTTTTAAAAGAGTATGGAGAAATGTGAGATTATCGCGAGAAAGTTGTACTCCCATAGAAAAATTTTGTGCTCCTGGAAGCTCTTTTATTAGTTCAATCAATTCATGATAATGAGTGGCAAATAAAACTGTACTTTTGGTATTTAAACAGAGGTGTTCAGTGATGGCCCATGCTAAAGCAAGTCCATCATAAGTAGAGGTTCCTCTTCCAATTTCATCTAAAAGAATAAGGGAATTTTTTGTGGCGTATCTTAAAATTTCGGCCATTTCTGTCATTTCCACCATAAAAGTAGAAAGTCCTTGATAAATATCATCATTGGCCCCTAAGCGAGCAAAAATTCCTTCGACAAGAGAGAGTTCTGCCCGTTGTGCTGGTACGAAACTTCCTATCTGGGCCAAATACTGAATCATGGCCACTTCTCGCATAAGAGTTGTTTTTCCTGCCATATTAGGCCCTGTTAAAAGACCAAAATAAGTTACATTATCTAATTCAAGATCATGGGAAACAAAAGTACTTCCAAATTTTTGTTTTAATAAAGGGTGAAACCCTTGTTTTATAGAAAATTTCTTGGAATTGACTGGGGCAAAATGAGGCCTTGTAAGTCCCCATTCTTTTGCACAAAAAGCAAGAGAACTAAAGACATCAATTTCTCCTGTCCATCTTGAAAGAGATTGTAAAAGAGAGAGAGAGTCTAAAATTGTTTCGCAAAGATTTTGAAATAAAGAATATTCTCTTTCTTGAAGAGTTTCTTGGGCCAAGGCAATCTCTATGGCCAATTTTTCTAATTCAGGTGTTTGATAACGTTCAGCATTGACGAGAGTTTGTTTTCTTGTAAAGGTTGTAGGGGCCTTTTGAGCACTTCCTTTTGGGATTTCAATAAAATATCCAAAAACAGAATTTTGTTTGATTTTTAATTTTTGAATTTGTGTTTCTTGTATATATTTTTCTTGTAGTTCTTCTAAAAGTTTTTGAGAGTTATGGGCCAAATTAAAGGCCTTGTCGCGTTCTTCATCTTGTCCTGAGAGGATGAGGTTTCCTTTTTCCCAGCTCGCCCCTAGATCTGTATTTAACCAAGAAAAGATAAGAGAACTTAAATCATGGAGAGTTGAAATTTTTTCTAAGGTAATGGGGGAAAAATTTTTCCAAATGTCACTTGAGAGTTCAAAAAAACAGGAGAGGGCCTTACTTAAAGAAGAAAGTTGTTTGGCCAAAGAAATAAGATTATGTGGACGTGCTCTTTGAAGAGAAATTTTTACTAAGAGACGTTCTATGTCTTTAATTTCAGATAAAAAATATCGTAATTTTTCACATAAAGAAAAATTTTCGACAAGATTTTGTATTTTTTCTTGTCTTGCCACAAGAAGAGTTTCATTTTTTAAAGGTGTACTAAAAAAATCTTTCCAAAGTCTTTTCCCCATAGGGGTAAGAGTTTTATCCATGAGAGTTAAAAGACAGGGAGTTGTAAGGGAGTCGTGATTTTTAGGGAGGATTTCTAATCCTTTTAAGGTGGAAGTTGTGGCAATAATAAAATCACTTGTCTCATACCATTTTAAGGGCCTTAAATGAAGAAAACGCTGTTGACGCTCAACGGCCATAAGATAATAAGAAATGACCCCAATAGGAATAAGACTAAAGGGGTGACTGTTTAAGACATGATCATGTGCCAAAAGTGGAAAAACTTGAAAGGCATAAGATTGGGCAATTTCTTTGGAAAAGTAATCTTCTTGAAGATGAGTTAAAAGAACCTTCTCTTTATAAGTTTTAAAATATTCTTCTAGTGGGTGCTTTTTCCATTGCCCTATAAAACTTAAAATTTCTTTGGGTCGAAATTGTTGGAGAATTTGATGAATCTCTTGTAAGGATTGTCCTCGGCCTGCTAAAAAATCTCCAGTTGTAAAATCAAGTAAAGACCAATAAATGTTTGTGTGATTTTTGTAGAGACACCCTAAAAAGCGATGTTCACTTTGTGTTTCTAATTGATCTATTTCATAGGGAATACAAGGCCCTACCATTTGAGTAATGGCCCTTTTGACAAGATTGCCTTGGGCATTTTTGGGATTTTCTATTTGTTCACAAATGGCAACTTTTTTTCCAAGGGCCGTTAGTTTTTCAAGATAACTTGAGGCCGCATGATGAGGAATACCGGCCATAGGAATCGGGTGTCCCCAGATTTTACCCCTATAAGTCAGCGTCAGATGTAAAAGATTAGAGGCCTCTACGGCATCATCAAAAAAAAGTTCGTAAAAATCTCCCATACGAAAAAAAAGAAGTTCTTGTGTTAAATTTTTTCTGATGTTCCAATATTGTTCAAGCATAGGGGTGAGTGTTGCCCCTTGGGATATTAAATCTGACAATTTTTTTAGGTTCACGAGATTGATCCTTTAAAAGAATGTTACAGTGTAAACAAAGAAGATAAATAGTAGGGAAAATAACATAAAAAGGGAAAAGTGTGAGCAATTATCTCCAAAAAATTTCTTTGATTTTTCTGTTGATTATTCCGCTTTATATGGTGTATTGGGCCAAAAAAAACTGGCAAATTCCTCATTTAGTTCTGAATTCTTCTTCAGGCCCCAACAATGGCCTTTCAGTGGCCATTTTTGTACGGGCCTCTTATTTTTTGGTTAATGCCACAGGCCCTGCCTTAAAATTAGAGGCCAGTAAAATTACTCATGAAAAAAAAATGGCCACAGGAACATCGTCTGTTTTGTTAGAAAATCCAAAAGGAGTTTCCTTAGCACAAAAGCCTGATCAAGAAGAATATCTTTTTGAAGGAATGAGAGGGGTAATTGATCAAGAAAAATTTCAACTAACGCTAGAAGGAAAGGCCTCTATTCTTAGTGAAACCTCTTCGTTAAAAGCACAGTCTCTCTTTTTTAATTGGGAAGAAAAAAAAGGCAAAGCAAAGACAAATGTTGAAACTTATAAGAAATTTACAAAATCAAAAGATTTTATTTGGGTAAAGGCCAATGAAGTCTCTTATGAGGGGCCTACACAAACTTTAGAATATGTGGGAAACGTTTCTGGCAAAATAGAAAGACGACATAAATTCATAGAAACGCTTTTTTTTCAATGTCAAAAAGCAACAGGGGACTATCTTAAAAATAAAGTTCAACTTTTTGAAAATGTTTTTTTAAAACGCGATTCATTGCAAGCTTGGAGTAAAAAAGGGGAATTATTTTTAATTCCTGAAACTAAAAGGCCCTCCTATTTTGTTTTGTTAGAAGATGTGAAGGTAAAACAAGAATTTTTTTCCGAAAAAGAAAAAAGAAAAATTAAGCGAGACGCTTTTGGAGAAAAACTGGAAGGTTTTGATTATCAACGCCATGTAATCTTATCTGGACGTCCGAGAGTTCATCAGGAAAAGGATTTTATAAAAGGAGAAACGATTGTGTTAAGAGAGAATACCTCTGTCGTAGAAGTCTTTTCAGGAGTTACTGGCCTTATCATAAAATAGAAATAGTTTTGGGGGGAAAATGGAATTAAAAGTAGAAAATTTATCTAAAGTTTATAATAAAAGAAAAATTGTCAGTGAGATGTCTTTTTCAGTTTCTCAAGGAGAAATTATGGGCCTTTTAGGCCCTAATGGGGCAGGGAAGACAACGTCTTTTTATATGGCCGTAGGCCTTGTTGCACCAGATGAGGGAAAAATTTTTTTAGGAAAGCGTGAAATTACTTCCTATCCCCTCTACAAAAGGGCAAGAATGGGAATTGCGTATTTACCTCAAGAACCCTCTATTTTTAGAGAATTAACAGTAGAAGAAAATATTCTCTGTGTCTTACAGCAAAGATCTTTTTCACGTAGAGATCAAGCAATACATCTAGAACTTTTATTAGAAGAATTTGGCCTAAAAGAATTAAGAGAGAATAAGGGAATGTCTTTGTCTGGAGGAGAAAGGCGAAGAGTTGAAATTGCTCGGGCCATGGGAGTAAATCCACAATTTATGTTTTTAGACGAACCTTTTGCCGGCGTTGATCCTTTGGCCGTTTCAGATATTCAAGAGACAATTAAAAGTCTTAAGGAAAAGAATATTGGAATTTTAATCACAGATCATAATGTTAGAGAAACTTTGGGAATTGTCGATAAGGCAGTTATCATGAATAAGGGAAAAATTTTATTAGAGGCCACTCCCGAGGAAATTATTCGCGATCCTGTGGCAAAGGAATTTTATTTAGGAAAAACATTTGAAAATTAAAACAGGCCCTTTTCTTAAAACATCTTTGCAGCAAGGCCTTAAAATTTCTTCTCAATTAAAACAATCGTTAGATCTTTTGGCCCTAGGAGGTGGAGATTTACAAACGTATTTAAGAGAAAAATTTTATGAAAATCCCTTTATTAAAAATTTTGGACAATCCCCTCTTATCTCAGATAACCCCTTAAACTATAAAGAATGGGAAGAGTCTTTGATTTCCCACTATTCTCTGCAAGATCATCTTTTATCTCAAATTTTTATAAACTGTAGGACAAAGGAAGAAACAAAGGCCGCTGAAATTCTTGTTTATCATTTGGATGACAAAGGTCTTTTAGAGGTCTCCTTAGAAGAACTTTCTTTGAAGTTTGAAATAGAATTAAAAATTTTAGAAGAAGTACGTCAAAAGCTTCTTTCTTTAAACACTGCGGGCTGCGGGGCCTTTTCTATACAAGAATCTATGATTGCACAAATAGACTATTTTTCTTCAGATTTTTATCAAAATCCAAAAATAGTTTTCTTGGCAAAAAAAATTTTAAAAGAATGTTTTTTCGATTTTATTCATAACAAACAGGAAAAAATTTCTCGTTCTCTTAAGATCTCAAAAGAAGAAATGTCTCAAGTTTATTTGCTTTTAAAAAAGTGTTCCTATGGCACTGTTCAGGATTTATTTTTTACAGGACAGGGAAAGAATTACCTTTATCCTGATCTTTTTGTGTATAAAAATGGCCCTGAGTTATTGGTTGTTTTAAATGAGGGAATACAGGTTGACTTAGAACTTTCTAAAAATTTTCCAAAGGAAGAAAAAGGAGAAATGTGGCAGGAAAAAAAACGCCAAGCAAGGTGGCTTATAAAAGGCCTAAAAAGTAGAAAAGCGACCTTGTTGAAGGTGGCCACTCTTCTTGTAGAAAAACAGAAAAAGTTTTTCTTAGAAGGGAAAAAATATTTAAAACCTTTGTCTCTTAGAGAAATTGCCTTAGAGCTTCACTTTCATGAATCCACTATTTCTAGGGCCACTAATCAGAAATATATGCAGACTTCTCAAGGAATAATTGAGATGAGGTCTCTTTTTACAAATCAATTAGAAGGGGCAAAAGAGTCCTTTTCTCCCCAAACAATTCAATGTTTAATTGAAGAATTTGTGGCCCTAGAAAAAAAAGATTTTCCTTTATCTGATGAAGATTTATCTAGAAAATTGCAAGAGAAAGGAATTTTTGTAGCAAGACGAACGATTGCAAAATATCGAAATATTCTGAATATTCCTACTTCAACTCTTAGGCGAAAAAAATAAAAGAGTGATTGGAAAAAAATCCTTAATTTTTTTTTGAAAAGTTCGATGATAGTTTAGATAAAAGAAATGATTTTTTTTTAATTGCTTTGAAAGACATTTCTGTTTATTCTAAAAACAGTTAGTAGTTTTAAAAAAAGGAGGACACAATGGTTGTCAAAAAAACTGCAAAGAAAACAGCGGCCAAAAAGGCCACAAGAAAGGTAGCTGTAAAAAAAACAACAGCTAAAGCAACAGTTAAGAAGGCCACAAGAAAAGTAGCTGCTAAAAAAACAACAGCTAAAGCCACAGTTAAGAAGGCCACAAGAAAAGTAGCTGCTAAAAAAACAACAGCTAAAACAACAGCTAAGAAGGCCACAAGAAAAGTAGCTGCCAAAAAAACGACAGCGAAAGCAACTGCTAAGAAGGCCACAAGAAAAGTAGCTGCTAAAAAAACAACAGCGAAAGCAACTGCTAAGAAGGCCACAAGAAAAAAAGTTGAGCCAGCTCCTGTTGCTGCCGCTTAAAAAAGCGTCTTTTTGTGATTCTTACGAAAAGAAAGGGCCTTTAGGGCCCTTTTTTTTTGCCTTTTTTTTGAGATACCGCTACACTCCTCTCCAAAAAGTTTTAATTTTAAATTCAATTTTAATTTAAGAGGTTAAGAATTATGTCGGGATTAGGATCATCTCCTTTAATAGAGGGCCTTTCACGAGAGGTTTTTGTTTCCTCTCAAACAGGGGAAAAAAATCTCAAAATAGGAGAAGTCATTTTTCCTCCTCGTCGTGTTTGGGTTAAAACTTTTGGTTGTCAAATGAACTATCATGACACTGAAAGAATTTTAGTAGAATTAAAAGAGTATAATTTTACTCTGACAGAGCAATTAGAAGAGGCCAATTTAATCTTGTTTAATACTTGTGCTGTAAGAGATTTGGCCAATTCGAAATTCTATTCTCAATTAGGGGCCCTTAAAAAGAAGAAAAAAGAAGGGTTAGAAGTAAAAATTGGTGTGGGAGGTTGTGTTGCCCAAACAGAAGGGAAACAGCTTTTAAAAAAATATCAGCATTTAGATTTTTCTTTTGGAACAGACTCGATTGATTCTCTGCCCGATATTCTTTTTCGTTTGTATTCAGGAGAACGAAAAATCAATATAGGGCGTTGGGATAGAAGTAGTGATTTTTCTATTGAAACAAAGATAACACAGGGAAGTCCTACGGCCTTTGTAAATATTATCAAAGGGTGCGATAAATATTGTTCGTACTGTATTGTGCCTTATACAAGAGGAAGAGAGCGATCTCGTTTGATTGAAGAAATCGTAAGAGATGTTCGACGTCTAGTTGAGTATCAAGGAATTCAAGAAGTGACTTTACTTGGCCAAAATGTGAATTCTTTTGGAAAAGAAAATAAACAAACACTCGCACAGCTTTTGGGAGAACTGGAGTTTATTGAAGGGTTACAAAGGGTTCGTTATACCACAAGCCATCCTTATGATGTTTCTCCTGATCTTATTAAGGCCCATGCCTCGCTTAAAAAGCTTTCTCGGCACCTTCATTTGCCGGTACAATCAGGGTCAAATTCTGTCTTGAGTCGAATGCAAAGAGAGTACACAGTCGAGCATTATTTGGATCTTTTACAGCAATTACGAGAGGCCTTGCCTACGATCGTTATTACTTCCGATATTATTGTGGGCTTTCCACAGGAAACTCAAGAAGAATACGAAGCAACCTTAAAGCTTTTAGAAAAAGCAAAATTTGACTTAGTATATTCTTATGTTTTTTCTTCTAGGGGAAATACAAAGGCCGCAAAAATGGAAGATTTTGTTTCGGCAAAAGAAAAATCTAGAAGGTTAAGAGAGTTACAGGCCTTCCAACTTTCTATACAAGCACAGCTACGCCAAGAAATGCAGGGAAGAGTTTATAGAGTTCTTATTGATGGGCAAAGTTCTGTTGGGGGGATAACAAAATGGAAAGGGCGTACAGACTGTAATCGATTGATTCATCTTAATGAGGCCATAGAAACTCAAGATATGTTATGGCATTGGGCCGATGTAGAGGTTACAAGAGCAACGGCCTTAAGTTCTCAAGGGATATTGAAAAAAAATTACGGGAAAGTTCTTCCTCAAGAATTGCCTTTTGCTTGGTAGCTCTATTCTAAGAGAGTGAGAGTCTCTCTTTTAATTTTGTTTATTTGTCTTCAGCAAGGATTTTTTTGTAAAGAGGCCAAGGCACTTGTCGAGCTTACGACAACCTTTTATTATCGCCAACAGTATGGAGGGGCCAATCAGGAAATTTCCTCTTTGGACAGAATCTATACTGCTTCTTTGGCCGTTTATTTATTTTCTCTTACAGGCATTGAGCTAAGTTTATCCCAAGAAAGAAAAGAAGTAATCTCACATACAGTGACTCCTATTAGCGGAACAACTTTTCGTATCAATAAAATGGAACAATATCAGACAAATTACATTGCCAGCGCTGGGATAAGGCAGCTGCTCCTTCCTAGAGAATTTTCTTTTAGGCCCTCTTTAAGTGCAGGGTATGCACAAAAAACAGTAAGATCTTATTCTAATTATTATTTAGAAGAGACACTGACGTTACAAAATTTATTTATAGCGGGTGAAGTAAAGGAAATTATTATTCCCTCTAGTTTTCTTTCTCTTCTCTTACAATGGAAGTTAACAGCAGGAATCAGTCTTTCTGGAGTTGTGAAATCTATTGTTCCAGGCCTTGAATGGGACAAATGGAAAAATGATTTAACATATCAAGTGGGTCTAAGCTTTGGTTTTTGAAAGAGAATTTTTTATTGTAAATCACAGGTAAAGTCTGTACTAAAATAAAGATCTACGGCCACACAGTAGTCATTTCTCATGGTGTGAAAAGCATCTTCGTAAGCATATTGAACATTGTTAATTTCAACGACAAAGGATTCCTCTTTATTTCGAGGAGCATTGAGAATGAGGGGTTGAGAACATTGCCCTGTGGCCACATTGATTGTCTGTCGATCAGTAATGCCGCTCTCTCTTCTTCCTTTAACGGAAAATTCTAAAGAAAGGCCAGCGTAGGGTAAAATATGAGTATGACAAGTTCTTCCTAAATAATCAGTGGCCCGTTGTGTATTCATGGGGCGAACAATGGCCACAATTTTTAGTCTAGAATCTGTCTTTAACTGCTCCATGGCCACTTGTTTAAAAGTAGGGTCAAGATCTGAAGACCAAAAGGGGCCTGAAAAATCAAGATTTCCTCTAATAATTCGATTTGTGGCCCTAATAAGTCCATAAGTACCACAACTTTGTTCATTTATTTGGCACATTCCATCTTGGCCAACACTTCTTTGGGCCGTCCCTCTGGCTTGAGATGTATTAGGAGAGGAAGAACCAGCAGAAGAACTAGGAAGGGTGTTAGAGGTAGTAGGAGAAAAACTATTGTTAAGATTATTATTAGGAGGGTAGGAAGAGCTCGTATTTGTATTGGGAAATGTTCCTTGATTTTGTCCTATGGGAGTTGTATTGGGGTTATTGGGTGTGCTGGTTGTTTGTGGATTCCCACAAGAAAATAGGACAAACATAAGGCCTAAAAAAGTAAATAGTCTTTTCATCTTATTTAATAGTGTACCTAATTTACGGCCAAGGAAAAGTGTAGCAAAAATTTCTGTTGATTTTGTAATGCTTTGGGAGGATTTGGAATATGATTCATTCCTTCAAGGGTTTTAAGAAAAATTTTTCCACCAATTTCAGGCCCATTTTCGTCTACTACTTTTATAATAAGAGCATGTCCGTTGGCATCATATTCAATAAGGCCTTTATAAAATTGGCCTCCTGTGTGCATAAAGTTATTTGCCCGTAAGGGGTTTTCTCTTGTTTCGTTGTTAAGTCCTGTCAAAAAAGAATTTTGATATTTTTCCCAAATTCTTAAGAAAAAAGAATAGTATTGGTCTTCTATTTTATTCATCTCGTCTTTTGAGAGATTTAAGGATTCTAGTTGTGGAATGGAAAAAGAAAAATTATAAGGCGAATTTTGAGTTTGAGAAGAAAAAGTAAGAGGCCTATTATTGGGCACAGTATTTTCTCGTTTTTTTGTATGAGAAGAAGAAATTTTTTTTTGAGTTAAAGGGGGCAATGTTTTTGCTTTTGGAATAAAAAGAGGAGTATTCTCTGTTAGATTTTTTGTTAAATTTGTTTTTTCTTTTGAGTTTTTCGAGTCAGGAGAAACTTTGATTAAAGAGGTTTTTTTTGTGTGAGTAAAATGTTGAGGTTGCTTTTTTGTCACAGGCCATATTAAAAAGAGCAACAAAGCATGAAAGATAGAGGATAGGACGAAACAAATAAAAAAAATTGATCTCATAATTTCAATAATTTGTATGAAGGCCCTAAACCAAAAGGGCAAAAATTGCCCAAAATATGGTAAGGAGGTAATTTTATGCCCATTGCGACTACTCTAGTTTTAGTTATCTTAAAAGTAATGAAGAAATATTCCCAATTATCTTATGTCGCTTTCTTTTTGGGAATGGCCCTATTTTTTTTAGGAGGGGCCATTTTCTTTCTTCAACATCAAGAAAGTCAAACATCTAATTTTTTAGTAGAAAAAAATATTTGTTTTAATAGAATTCGATATGAATATACTGCCTCAATCATGAGTTTTAAAGGCCCAAGACAGTTACAAAAGCAACATTTAGATACAACAGAAAAATGTTTTAAAAATCTTGCTGAAAATTCTCGAAATATTTTTTCTTTTGAAGAACCTTCTAATATTTTAGAACTTTTTCGTTCAGAACTTTTATGGTGGGCCCAAACTTCTTTAGAGGTGGCCTTAAACCCACAAACAGAAAAAATACAGGCCTTAAATAAAAAATATGCTCAATTACAGCAATTAGATAAACAACTAGACGATTCCTTTTTAGAGACGAGATTTCATCACGCTCAATGGAACAAAGGATTATGGCTTGGGGTTATCTTATCGCTGTTAGGGCTTTTTCCCTTTTTTATTCATCTTTTTGAAATGGCCAAAAAGACAAAAAAATTACAGGAGTCTTCTCAGGCCCTTAATCAGGTTATTCTACAAGGGATTAGTTTTCCTAAAAATTTGCGAGAGGCCTTAGAAGAATGGTCTTTGCAAGTATCCCACTGCTCAGGTGATCATACTTGTCACCCTATTATTTTAGGACTCTACGATGATTATACTTTGCTTTATGAACAACGATCCTTGGCAAGATCAAGACAACCTTCCATGCAACAATCTCTTTCTTCTGGGGCCTCTTCTGTTTCAGCTATTCCGATAGCTTCCTATAATCGCCCAACTTTTCAAAGGCCTTTATGGTCAGAAAAATCTTCCTTGCCGTTCTTAGAAAATATTTCTGAAGCCAAATCACAAAAACCACAAAAAGAAGAAGAAATTTTGATAGAAGGGCCCTTTGTTTTCTTGCAAGAGGTATTTTCTAGTGTTTTAGATGCTCATTTGGCAAAAATTATGTCCAAGGGAATTTTTTTAGACCTAGAAGTCCCTGAAAATATTCGAGTAAAATCTTCTTATGAACAAATGGAACAGATTTTTTATCATTTATTTTCTGGAATTATCTCTTCTTTTAATACTAAAGAACAAATAAATAGAAAAATTCATTTGAATTGGAGTAATTCCTATTTGACCTTTAATATTTTTGGAATTTCCTATCTTGATTGGGATCATATAGAGTTTAAAATTGCCAGAGAGTTGGCAAAAGATCTTGGGCTTAACGTTTCTTGTTTACTAGAGCTAGAAGAAAAATCTCAAATCACAATGGATCTTTCTTCTCTTTTAGAAAAGAACAAAAAAATCTCTAACAATATTACCAAAAATTCTTTTGCGTCTTTGTCATTATAATTTTTTCTTGCAATTTTTTCCAAAGTAAAAAGACGGCCTTTAATGTTTTAAGGTGGGACGTTTGTGTAGATAAGGGAATGAATTCTTGTGCGACTGATAAAAAGGCAGAAGGCGAGTACTGAAAAGTAATTTCTGCAAGCATAGGCCCTAGAACCTTGTGATATAAGGCCATAGTTGAAAAGTGTTTTTTGTAACAAAACTTTTGATATGTAGAAAAATCTTCTAAAAAGAGGAGTAAATTTTTATGAAAAGTTTTTTGTTCTTTTGAGGGTAAATGTTCAAGTCTTTTTTCTATGTCTAAATAGAGATCAACTTTTCTATAAGGATTTAAGACTTTAGAAAAAAGGTGTGCAAAAAAATATTCATAAAAAAGAAGAGAGGAATTTTTCCAATAGTCTTTTTCTTTTATTTTAAAAATTCCTAAAAAAAATTGTATTCCTATCAAAAAACAAACTTTATTAAAATCAGTTTGATGGATGTAGTAAAGAGTTGTTTGATTGATCCTAAAGGGTGTTGTGCCTATTAAAAATTTTTCGTATAAAATTTGTTCTTTTTTTGGGCGTTGTTGACATTTTTTTAGAAAAATACCGAGCTTTGAATGGTTAAAAAGAGAAAGATCTTCTAAAAAGGAAGGTTTTAATATTTTTGAAGGAAGTGATTTTAAAAGATATTGTGAAAATTCTACAATAAATTCTGGAGTATCTAAAATATCTAAAATTACTTCCTGTTTATCTTTATAAGAATAAGAGTATTGATCTATATTTTCATACAGAGTATAGATTGAATGATACTTGAGCCAAGAAGGGGCGTTTTGTAAGCAAATTTCCTGAGAAGAAAGTTGATAAAATAAATGAGTATTTTCTTTCTTTAAAAAAATAGTATCTAGTACTTGATAAAAGCATAAAAAATCAATTGCATCCGCTTTCTTTTTCTTTTGAGAAAGTAATTTTGGTATTTTGTTTGGAGTAATATGATACTCTCCAAAAATAAGACAAAAAGGCCCTGCTCTTTCTTTTTTCTTTTTTTCTAAAAAAAGAAAAGGAGAAATATTTTGAACACAAAAATTATCTCTTTCTTCCACAGTTCCTGAAGAATTAAGAGGAATTAAAATAAACTTTTTTTCGTTTGCCAGTTTTAAAATAGGGGCATATTGTCTTAAAGGAAAAGGCCAACGATTATCTTCTTCTAAAGATTCAAACATTTCCTCAAGAGTTATAAGGCGATTTAAATAATGGTCTAGGAGATCAGATTGATCGTGAAATAAAAATTCTACTCCAACAACAAGAGGTGAAAATTTTTCTAAGAGAAAACACAATACTTTGTGAATATTTTTACTACTTTGTGAAAAAGCATGGATATCTCCAAATAAAATGAGTTCTTTTTTTTCAAGTGTTTGTAAGGCCACTTCTTCTGAGATAGGAAAGGCCTCTTTACTTGTTTGTTTTTTAAAATTTTTTTCGTATTTTTTTAAATCATGATGGGAACCCTGAGAGTCTTCTAAATTAGAAGATCTAGATTTAAAAGAAAGAAAAAGATTTTTTTGCAACAAAAAAGGTTGCTTCACTTGTTTACTGTAACAAAACTATTGAGATAAGGCCTCTAGGAAGTAATGGCCTAATTGATTTTTAAGTTCTGCTATTTTCTTTTGCCCTTCGAAATAGGAATTTTCTAAATAGGAAAGAAAGGAAAGAAAATGTTCTTCTAGTGGTAAATAAAAATTTTCAAGAACTTGTTCCAATGATAAGGGTAGGGCCTTATAGAGAAGAACTTGAATAAATTTGGCAAGAGCATCTTCACAATGCATTTTTAAAATAACTTCTTTATTTTGGTTGAAACAATAAAGGCATTTTTCTTGACTTAAAAAATTTAAAAAAACTATTTCTTGAGAAAAATCAGAAGAATATTCAAGATAAAAATTAGGGTGTTTTTGAATTGGAAGAAGTGTAAGAGAGGTCAGCTTATCCATACTAAAAGGGCAAAATAAAAATTCTTCAAAAGTACTGGGCATCACACCTTCTTTTGAGGCAAAAAGTCTATGATGTTTTTCCTCTTCTTGATTTAAATTCTTTGAAAGAGTTATAAGCTGAGAAATTTCGTAAGATTTTTTTTCTTCAACTAAAAATTTTGGAAAAAAGAGATCAATGGCCCCTGCTTTAAGGTAGGAAGGGTCTTGAATTAGACAAAATTGAAGAAAATGCTTTCCTATGGGATCTGAAAAAAATATTTCAAGTCCTTCTATTCCTAACAGTGGGCCTGTTGGAGTTAAGGCGAAATAATAACAATTATTTCTTCCATGTAAGGCCACTATATGATGATAGCTTTCTTTTGTTAAAAATTTTACCAAAAGAGGTTTCGTGTAATCTGTTATAACCGCTAAAACATAAGGGGCCCAGACAGGGGAATTGGCCCTAATAGGTTCGATTTGAAAAATATCTTTTAAAAAACAACAATTGTTCGAAAGATTTGGAAAAAAATTAGGAGGAAAAACGAGTGAGGAATCTTTTCCAAAAGAAAAAAGTTTTCCTTCAAGGAGCGTTTCTTTAAACATTTCCATATGGAAATTTTGGGTAATAGGAATTTTAGTATAGGGAAGAGGTAAGAGAGAACAAAGATTTGTTGTTTCTAAAAAAGAATGAAAAATTGTTTCAAAGTGATCCTGTTCGAAGGATCCTTTAAGGGAAAAATGAGGAAAAATAGGGGTGTTTTTAACTGTAATTTTTTTAAAACAATAAAAATAAGGGCCTATATTTTTGTGATTGAGATCAGTTGAAGAAAAATCAAAACAAAAGACGGGAGAAAGAGTTTCACAAAGGCCGATAATTTTATCAGCATGACTTGGCAAGAAAATTTTTTGAGATGTTTGGACTAGTAAAAATCCTTCTTCATTTATGTGAGTAGAAATATTGATAATTTCCTGAAGAAGCCAATGCAAAGAATTTGTTTTTGGAAGAGAAAGTGCGGATAAAAAAGCATAGTGTTTTTCACAAGAAAATTTTTTCTTTTCAAAAAAAGACAAGACCTCCTTAGAATCTTCATTGTGATCTAAGAGAAAAGTTTTTGCTTCATGATAAAAGTCTTCCATAGAATCACAATTCTCAAGAATAAGAGAGAGTGCTTCTAAAGACTGTTCAAAAAGAGCAAAAAGTGGCCGTTGTTGTTCGTGTAAAAATTTTGGAATAAATGTAAGAGAAGTATGATCTCTACTTGTTTGCAAAGAAAGTAAATCCTTGCTGATATTTTCAACAAAATCTCCTTTAAGATATAAATAAGAAAAAGAAGATTTAAAAGAATGCCCAAAAAATGGCAGTAAAGAAGAAAAAAGATCTCTTATAAATAAAGAAGAGGTATTTTCTTTTTTTTGTGTTTGAGAATTTTTTTTGTAATGTTGTAGCGAAGATAGTGTTGTAGAGTCAAGAGAATCCCAAAATTTAGTTAAAAGAAGTTTTTGAGTACTTAAAAAAAAATCACTCGGTGTATACCAAGAAAAAATGTTAATTCCTAAGGCCTGTGGCCCTATTTCTTTTGGAGTTCCTTTTTTAAGAAGAATTGGAATAAAAGAATTTATATTTTGAGGACGCAAAGGAATATCAAAAAATTTCTTTGCTAAATTTTTAAGAAAAATTAACTTGTAAAGATAGAAATAAGTAAGCTCTTCTGAATAACGTTGAAAAAAAAGGAATAGAGGGTGGCCATGTTCTTTTTCCCAAGATTCATGAAAAAAAGTATTCCAAAAAAAATGAAAATCCCAAGTAAGAGAAGATTCTGTTTTCAGAAATTCTTCAAAAAAAGCATTTTTTAAAAATCTATTAAATTGAGGTCTTTTTAAAATTTGAGTAAAAACATCTTGTTTGAGAGAAAATAAAAGAGAAGCAAAATTATTTTTTTCTTCGTCAAGTAAATAAGACTCAGAATAAAAAGTATTTTTTTTAACAAGAGCAGTGGAATGACTAAAATTTAGAGGAGCAAGAAGAAGTTTTGAAGATTCCAATAAATTTTCTTTAAGAGACTGGCCCTGTCTGAGCGAGGAGAATGGAACATATTTCTTCACAGCAAGCAACCTTTCCGTAGTAGCGTCTATAATGCAGTCTGTAAGTAAGAGTGAGGAATAAAAAAAGCTCTTCTATTTTTTTTACCTAATATTTTTTTTTTTGTCATGGGTTCTCTGTAATCTTTTTTTAAAAAGTCCCGAAAAGAAAAAAAAGGATATTCTCATGGAACAGGAAGAATTAGGATTTAATGACTCAGAACTCAACGACATTATGAATGAAATTGAGGACTTAGAACAAGAAATTTCTCAAAAAACTCCAGTTAATTCTCCAGAGGCCATCAACACAGAAGAGGAACTACAGGAGGAGGTACAAGAAAAAGTAGAAGAGGAAATAGAAATACAAGAAAAGGCCATTGAAAATAATAATATTACCCCTCTTCCTATTTCATCTGCTATTTCATCTGCACCAGTTTCTTCAAAAATAACTGCTTCTAATGGCCCTCAACGCTCTTCTTTAGTTGTTCTCGATAATCAACAAGGAAATCCCTTATGTATAAAAATGAAAGGCCAAAATATTTTAATCACGCTAAATGATTTCTCTCAACTATGCCTTGAATTAGAATCTGGTCTAAAACTTATCTTGCCTGAATGAATCTCTTCGCTATACCATAAAAAATTTTGAATATCTAATATTTATGATTAAAATTCTTGCAGGAAAATGGGCCGGAAGATCTTTACTTTCTGTTTCTTCTCCCTTACTGCGCCCTACTTCTGTTTTGTTACGTCGAAAAATATTCGACGCTTTTGATTCTCTTTGCTTAAAAGAAAATATTTTAAAAGAAACAATTTTTTTTTGTGATGCTTTTTCTGGCACAGGGGCCGTAGGCCTTGAAGCACTTTCTAGAAATTTTGGGTATGCTCTTTTTGTGGAACAATTTTTTAAGCATGCAGAATGTGTCAGAAAAAATTTGAATTTATTTCCTGAGGCCATTGAGACTTATGATTTTTTTCAGGGAAATTTTTTAAGTGAGTCGGCCTTTTCTTTTTTATCTAAAAAATATTATCAAAAAAATTTACAATCCCTACTTATTTTTCTTGACCCTCCCTATGAAAAAAAAATTTTATATGAAAAATCTATTCAGCAAATAAAAGAATTTAAAAAAAATTTTGAAAATCCACTTATTCTCTGGATTGAATCTGATAAAAAAAAAGGCCCTAGCTTAAAAAGTCTAGAAGAATTTTTAGAGCAAAAAATTTCTGATATTTTTATACAAGGAGATCATTTTGTTACATGGTCAAAATTTTGACATGGCCATAAAACCTTATGTAGTGTTAGGAGGATGAAGACGGCACTTTATGCAGGAACTTTTGATCCTTTTACAAATGGCCATTTTGATATTGTGAAACGTTCTCTTCATCTTTTTGATAAACTTATTTTACTCATTGCAGTTTCTCCAAATAAAAAACCTTTTCTTTCGTTAGAGGATCGTCTTGCTTCTCTAAAAATGTTGTTTGCAAATGAAAGCAAAGTGGAGATTGATTCTTGGTCAGGTCTTGTCGTAGAATACGCTCGTCAAAAAAAAATAGATGCGTTGGTACGGGGTTTGCGCCCTACAGGAGATTTTGAGGCCGAATTTCAAATGGCCTCTATGAATAATTATCTTAATTCTGAGGTAGAGACAGTTTTTTTAGTTACAAGTAGCAAATATTACTATATTTCCTCTTCTGTCGTGAAAGAAGTCTTTCTTCATGGAGGAAACATAGAGAGGTTTGTTCCTGTTCCTATTTTAGAAACGTTAAAAAAAATCACCCTTAAATAATAAAACAAGGACATCAAGGACATAATGAAAATTCCTCTCAATAGAAAAATAGAGTCTCTTTCTCATAGTGTCACTTTAGAGTTGAATTCTCTCTTACAACAACTCAGAGAAGAAGGAAAAAGAGTTTTTAATTTGACGGCCGGACAGCTCCCTTATCGTCCCCCAGAAGAATTTGTGGGGCAAATCCAAGAAGAAACAAAATTTTTACAAAATTTTCAATATTCTCCCGTGGCAGGAATGAAGGATTTGAGAGAAAAATTATGGCGTTATTGGGTGGGCCAAAGACAGCTTATGGCACAAAATCCTTTTGTTTCTCAAATGAAATGTTTTGTTTCTAATGGGGGCAAGCAGGCCCTCTTTAATATATTTTCTACGATTTTGAACCCTGAAGATGAGGTCATTGTTGTTTCCCCTTTTTGGCTTTCTTACCCTGATCTTATTTATTTAGCAGGAGGTAGGGCCGTTTTTTGGGAAGCAAAACTTTATGAGGGGTTAGTCCCTGATTGTCAGGAATTAGAGGCCCTTATTACTCCAAAAACAAAGGCCATTGTCATCAATAGCCCTAATAACCCTGCTGGGATTCACTATAGTGAAGAGTGGATGAAAGAGTTTGCTTCTATTGTGAAAAAATACCCTTCTCTTTTTCTTATTAGTGATGAAATTTATTATGAAGTTTGTTACTTTGATCCGGCCCCAACGTATTTTTATTCTTTTGACCCTTCTCTTTTGGAAAGAACATTTATCGTAGATGGAATTTCTAAAAAACTAGCAAGCACAGGGCTTCGATTAGGTTATGCCTTTGCTCCAGAGGCCTATTTTTCTCCAATAGAATCTTTTCAAGGGCACATAACTTCAGGCCCTAATACTCTTGTTCAACACGCCCTCTTAAACTTTGATTTACTTAATATTCAAGACTATTTGCGTCCGATTAAGTATCAATTAAGAAATAATGCAGAAAAATTGTTAGAGATGTTAAGGCCCTTAGTGGATCCATCCTTGCTTTACAGGCCTTCTTCTGCTTTTTACTATATTTTAGATCTTTCCCCTTTTCCTTGTTTTCCCAAAATAAAAGAGGAAGATAAAAAGGATTATTCTCCTGAAATTTGTAGAAAATTGTTGGAAAAAACTGGTGTAGGTCTTGTTCCGGGAGGCCCTTTTGGAAGGCCAAATTCTGTCCGATTAAGTCTTGTAATGGACGAAATTCCCTTTCAAGAGGCCTTAAATCGTTTGAGGAATTTTTTAACCCTCACATAATTTTTTTCATTGGCCTATAAAATAAAGAAATGAGAGGAGTATCTCTTGTTTCTGTTTTTTTTATTGGCCTTTCTTTTTTTTCTTTTTATCGATGTGCTAAGCAGGATGTGGTGGCAGAGGCCGTAAGAGGGGCCCATCTTTTACTTAATACTTCTGACTGTCAATCTGCTCTCAATGTTTTGCAAACAATTGGACATCAACCAAGAAATGCTTCTTACTTATTGGCCCTATCTTCTGCCTACGCTTGTAAGGCCAGTTTTAGTCTTTCGCGACTCATTGCAACTGATTTGCTTGAGGCCTCCTCTCCCACTCCTTTAGGAGGACTTACAAAATTTTCGACTTCTACCATGGAATTTCCTGAGGATGTGGGATTTGTGGGTATTCAGCAAGCAATTGATACTCTTTTATTTGCAGGAGGGATTGAAGAAACAAATAATCCAACTTCTTTGTTACGGGCACAGTATTTTTCGAAGAGTGATTTGGATCTTTTAGAATCACAATTGTTTTTTTTAATAATGGCCCAATTAGGGCGTTATATGCGTTTTTATGGAAATGGTAATGCTCAAGGAGTGAAAGGGCGTTGTTTCGTTTCTTATGAAAATTTGCCTTTAACAGTAGGGGATCTTAATTTGATGCTTCAATCTTCTGGTGGGGCCTGCACAGGGGCCCCTGCTACAGGGCATGCTGCCTTAGGTTCAGGAGCTGATAACACAGTGAATGCTTCTCGGCTTTGCTATGGTGTTATGCTTGTGAATAATTTTAAAGAATTGGCCCCTAAAGTTTTATCTGCGTATGCAGGAGATACTGTTTCTAATTTATCTACCTTTAGCACTATTACTCAAGTCGTAGATACGGCCATTTCAACGGCCACTTCAGGGCTCTATGATATGACGACAGTTTCGGGAGTTTTGGGGCATAAGAGATGTCTTAATAACATTGAAGCGATTTCTAACGATACAAGATCTTTGCAAATATTTTCGGCTTTCTATCTGGAGAGTTTGTTTCAGTGAGATTATGGGCCTTTTCATTTTTTCTTTTACTTTTTTTTTATTCCTTTGATTCTTATGCTCTCTTAACAGAAATTTCTTATTGGCAACGTTCTCCTAGGGCACTTTTAATGGGAGATGCTTATACGTCTCAAGCAGAAGATGAGTACACTTTGTTTTACAATCCTGCAGGGCTTGCAAGAAATGGAGGAGTTGAACTTAGTTGGTTAAATCCAGATATTTCTGCTTCCAATTATTTACAAAAAACTGATTTATTTCAGAATATTCCCAGCACTCCTTCAGGAATAGCAGATCGTTTTACTGGCGTACCGATTTATTTAAAAGCAGGAATTACTCCCTCTGTTAAAATGGGGCCAATTGGTTTTTCTTTTCTTTCTTCTTTTAGAACAGACTTTGCTTTAAGAAATAAAATTTATCCAATGATTGATTTGAAATATGGATCGGATAAAGGTTTTGTGGTTGGGTATGCTCATACTTTTGGAAAGGGGGCCAAGATAAGATATGAAAAAGGAAAAATCGTAAGAGACAACGGTATTTGGTCTTCAGTCGGGGCCTCTGTTAAATACATTACTAGGCAGGCCATCAATCGAGAATTCGCTCTCTTTGGCCCTACTATTTATAATACTGTGATCAATAATAATACTTCTGATCCAGAAACGTTGCTTAAAACTTTTGGATTGGTAGAGGGACAGGCACTAGGGTTAGATGTTGGTTTTATTCAAGCCTATACGTCTAAATATTCTGAATTGGCCTTTGGTCTTGCTGTTTTAGATGTTTCGACAACATCGTTTACTGTTCCTTCCGGAACAGAGTATCCTCTTGAACCTTATCGAATGCAAATCAATTCTGGAATTCATTGGAAACAAGATTTTTATTTAATTGATTATTCTCTTTCTGTGGATGTAAGGCCTTTAAATTGGGATATTCCTTTTTCTCGAAAACTCCGTTGGGGTGCCAGTATAGGGCTTCCTTTTGTCAGAGTTTTTACAGGAATGTCTGAAGGTTTTACTAGTCAAGGAGTTGAGCTAAATCTTTGGCCTATAAAAATCGTGGCAGGTCTCTATAGTGTCGAAACAGGGACAAAAGATGTTAGTGAAAAAACTGATCGTTTTATTCTTTATTTAAATTTATTAAATATTGCCTTAGATATCTAAGCAATTTCCTATTACACTAAATTTATGTGCTCTAAATATTTTATAAGGAGGAATTATTGAAAAAGTATTTTGTGCTAGATACTAGTGTGTTGTTATATGATCCTCGTTCTCTTTTTAAATTTGGAAATAATATTATTTACATCCCCTTAATTGTTGTAGAAGAACTTGATCGTTTTAAAAAAGATCAAAATGAAAATGGGCGTAGTGCCCGCGAGTTTTCTCGAATAATTGATAGACTAAGAGAAAAAGGGCCTTTGTCTGAAGGAGTTTTACTAGAAAATGGGGGAACTCTTATTATTGGAATTTTAAAACAATCAGAGGAAAACAGTCTAAATGGGTATGGAATTAACGTTGGCCTAAATGACAATATTATTTTGCAATCAGCACTTTCCTTAAAGAAAAAAAATCATAAAGTGTTTCTTATTTCTAAAGATATTAATTTGCGACTAAAGGCCGATATTTTTGGCCTTTGTGCAGAAGATTTTGAAGAGCAAAATGTAACGCTAGATGAGTTATACTCAGGAAAAACTATTTTAAGCGTGAGTGAAGAACTATTTACTCGTTTTAGAGAAGAAAAATTTTTAGACAATTCACTTCTTGCGTCTGTCCTAACGGAAAAAAAATTAAAGATCTATCCTAATCAGTATGTAGTCTTAATAGAAGAAGAAAATGATCGAAAAAGATTGTTAGGGCGAATTTCTTTAAAAAAAAATGGACTCGTTTCTCTTATTCCCACAAGAGAAGGAGTTTGGAATATTTACCCTAAAAACTTAGAACAGCAACTGGCCTTAGATGCTCTTTTAAATGAAGAGATTCGCTTAGTTACCTTAGTAGGTAAGGCCGGTACAGGAAAAACCCTTTTGGCCATGGCCGCAGGCCTAGAGCAAACCTTACATAAAACACTTTTTAAACGCTTGCTTGTTTCTCGTCCAATTCAACCTTTAGGAAAAGATATTGGTTTTTTGCCAGGAGATGTTTCCGAAAAACTTAACCCTTGGATGCAGCCTATTTTTGACAACATGGACTTTCTTTTTAGACAAAATAGGCCAAACGTGAGTGCCACGCCATGGGAACAGCTTGTCTCTCAAGGCATTTTACATATAGAACCCTTAACCTACATTCGAGGAAGATCTATTCCAGAACAATATCTTGTCGTAGATGAGGCCCAAAACTTATCTCCTCATGAGGTTAAAACAATTATTACAAGGGCCGGAGAGGGGACAAAAATTATTTTAACGGGTGATTGTGAGCAGATAGATAGCCCTTATCTTGATTCAGTTAACAATGGACTTGCCTATTGTGTGGAAAGGTTAAAAGAGCAGGGGCTTGTAGGGCATGTAGAGTTAAAAATTGGAGAAAGAAGTGAGTTGTCAGAAATGGCCTCAAAATTTTTATAAGAATTAATTTTTTAGAGAGAGTCTTTTTTATGATGCAAGAGGAAATGGGCCGTAGAAAGAGTCTTAGGGCCCCTTTATTTGTGCCAATTTTACTTGCTCCACAAGGAGAGCATTGTGTTGCCTCTTCTACGACTCTTAATATTTCTGAGGGAGGACTTTTGTTAAAATACCTTCCTCTTATTCCCGAAAAATCTTTTTTAGATTGTCTTCTTGTGATTCCTCATTTGCCAGTCTTTACAGGAAGTTTACAAGAGTGGGCCAATTTACTTGTGTTTTATGAGCAAGGATATTGTTTAAGGGCCAATATTTCTTTAAGACATCATCAAGAAATGAATCCAGAGGAAATGTTATTTCAACAGGTTGGGGTAGAATTTACTGGTCTTTCTCGAACGGCCTTGGGGGCCATTGAACGTTATACTCAGCAGTTACTTCTTGTTTTAACGGCCCTACAAAAAGAAATAGAAGATTCCTATCATTCTCCGTTGTTATTGGAAATTGCTAAGCCAATTATGTTTTTTCTTGAAGGGAGTACTCCTGCTTCGCTAAAGGAATTGAGGGAAAGAGCAGGGGCCCTTTATAAAGCGATCACTCTTCTTTAAATTTTGAGATTAAATGGAGGCCAGTAAGAGGGGTCTCGTTTTCTTGTGATTTTAAGTACCCAAGAGGCATTTGAAGTCTTTCTTGTAGTTCTTGTAATAAATTAAATGCTCTTTTTTTTAATTCTTCATTAAATTCCTGGTCTTCAAGGGCCTTGAGAAGCTGCTGGGTTTCTCTCATTATTTGATTTGGCCCCAAAAGAGACAAATATTGTTTATAAGGGCAGGATAAAACTGATTCTTTTTCTTTTTCTTTAAAATTAAAAAATGGGAGAATGGTCTCTTCATCAAGTGTTTTTTTCATAAAAGTTCCACATTCTTTTCTATTTCTTCTTCTTTTTCAAGAAGAAAGAAAAATATAGGAAAAATACTTAAAAAAATACTTAAGAATGTTTCCTTGAGCTTGACGTTATAGGGGCACTTTCCTCTATCATGATTAGAATGAGAACAAAAAAAAAGGCAGCTCAAGAGGTAAAAGAAAAAGAATCTTCTCCTCGATTGCGGGTAGAAATGTCTCAGAGCGTCAGAAAAGATATCCAAAAACAAATGCAATTGGATTTTGAGTATCTTATCATGGGGTGTGGAAAAACATCCGATGATCTAAAGTATTTTGAAAAAATTTTAGGGATTAACGAAAAAACCCTTTCTCGTGTTTTATATGCTGAAAGTATCCCTCATTTTAATACTATTAAACAGTTTTATAATTTCTATTTTAAATTATATTCTTCCCCTGATCTTTTGATGCCTATTCATGAAACCATAAAAAAATATATTCATTACTTGGACAATTCTGCTTCTTTGGAGATCGATCAGGAGGATTTTAATGAACTTTTAGGACATAATAAGATTTTTCGTGATCTCTATCTTTTTTCAAGAACAGGGCCCCTTACTAAAAATTGGGTTATAAAAAAATATGGTGAGTATGGCCTTGGACTTATACAGTCAATGATTCTTGAAGGGCTTATTGTAGAAAAAAACAAAGGAATTTACGTACAAGGCCCAAAAAACATTTTGAATAAAACCCCCTGTACAATCAAAAAAATTATTCTGGGTTTAATAAAAGAAAATTTACAGGAAAAGGCCTCTAATAATCGTGTTTTTTATATGGTAGATGGAATTTCTTCTGCGGTTTACAGGGAGTTATTATTAAAGATAAAGGATTTTGAATCTCAAATAGGGGAGTTCATTTTTAAAAATTCCCTCTCAACTGTAGAAAATAACGAAAATGAAGAGGATAGAGTCCGTATGTTTTTTGCCTTTTCAATTGACACGATCTCCTCTCTTACCTTATGATCATTTTATCCTTGGAGGAATATATTATGAGAATTTTTTTTAAATCCTTTGTAATTTTTACCTTTTTTTCTGCAGGAGTTGCTTTTGCACTTCCTAGAACAAATACGGATGTCTTAAAAGCAGCAGAAAAGCAAAGAGAATGTCAGAAAGTATCGAAAAAACTAGGCCAAATAACACCGAAAGGTGAGCATAGTGGCTATGGAAGTACCAAATCTCAAGGGGAAAACAAAAAAGTTTTATGTGATAAGAAAAAAGAGCAAAGAAATTTCTTAAGAAAACTTTTCCTTGTGCTTGCCACTTCTCTCCCTCCTCTTTAGTTTCTCTTTCTTATCTTCCTGAATTTCTTAAAAAGAAAGAAAAGAAGAATCGGGATAAGAGCGATCAAAAAAATTATTCCATTGGCCTTTTTAACTGATTCAATTGCTTGTTCTCCAAATTTATAATAAACGGCGAAAAAAATACTGCAGGACGTAATACAGGCAACAAAATCTGAAAGGATGAATTTTACAGGGGACATTTTTCCTATACCAGCAGTTAAAAAAAGTCCGTTTCGTACTCCAAAGGGAATAAAACGTCCAAATAAAAGGGTAAAAATCCCATATTTCTCATAAAACATCTGTATTTTTGCTATTTTTTCTGGAGAGGCCATGGAGCGTATAAATTTATTTTTGACTTGAAAAAGTTTTACTCCTAGAAAACGGCCAAGGTAATAGCAGATAATATCGCTAATATAAGCACCGAGAAAGACTCCCATAAATAAGGGCCAAAGATAGTCTGGATTTTGAACGGCCAAAATGGCCGAAATAAAAAGCATGGCGTCTTCTGAGATAGGAACATTAAATCCTGCTAGAAGCAGAAGCCCAAAAATAATAAAAGGGGCCCAAATGACATGTTGAGATAAAAATTGAGATAAAGCTTCCATTTACGCCCCACTTCTTTATTTTTAAATTTAAAAATTTATTTTTGGTTTTTTTTGAACCAATCCAAAGAATCTTTTGGATTGGCCTTCATTGTATCTTTTCCTTTGTTCCAATTGGCAGGGCATACTTCTCCATGTTTTGCATTGTACTGAAATGCCTCAAGGGTTCTTAAAACCTCTTCTACGTTGCGTCCTACGCTATTATTGTTAATAGTGCAGTGTTGAATAACGTCGTTTGGATCAATAATAAAAAGGCCTCTAAGAGCAATACCGACCTCTTCTAGTAGGACGTGATAATCTGTGGCCATTTTTTTGTTAATATCTGCAAGTAAAGGAAAGTTGATTGCCCCGATTCCACCTTCTGTTCTTGATTGTTTTGACCAAGCAAGGTGTGAAAATTTAGAATCAACAGAAACTCCTAAAACTTCGCAATTTAGTTCTTGAAAGCGTTCAATTGAATCAGAAAAGGCCGTAATTTCTGTAGGGCATACAAAAGTGAAATCGAGGGGATAGAAAAAAAGTACTTTCCATTTACCATTATAGTCAGATAAAGAAACTTTTTTAAATTCTCCCTTCACAAGGGCCTCTACACTAAACTGGGGTGCTTTGTTACCAACTAATCGGGCCATAAAAACTCCTTATTTGTTATGAATTTTTTTTAATGTGTTTCAGTATAGTATATTGTCTAAGATCTTTGCAAAAATTTGAGTATTTTACTGACAAATTTAGATGAATTATAGTGACAAGAAAGAGTTGATTTTTTTATAAAATGGACGACAGGTATAAAACAAAGAAGGATCATCGGATTGAATCAAAAAGGAAGCATATGAAGGAAGAGACATTGGCCTATATTCCCAATCCAATTGTAATTGAGCAAACTGCAAGAGGAGAACGTCAATATGACATTTATTCTCGCTTGCTTCTTGATAGAATTGTTTTTTTAGGAACCCAAGTGAATGATGTTGTGGCCAATCTTTTAATTGCTCAAATGCTTTTTCTTGAGCAAAATGACCCAGATTCTCCTATTCATTTTTATATTAACAGTCCGGGAGGCTCAGTTTATGCTGGCCTTGGAATATATGATATAATGCAACACATTAGCTGCCCTGTTTACACTTATTGTGTTGGCCTTGCGGCTTCTATGGGCTCTTTACTCTTAACGGCAGGAGAAAAAGGTCATCGCTATGCTTTGCCTCATGCTCGAATCATGATTCATCAACCGTTGGGAGGGGCTCGAGGGCAATGCTCTGATATTCAAATTCAGGCAAAAGAGATTCAAGATCTCAAAGATCAACTTAATGGCATTTATATTCAACACTGTTCTAAGAACTTATCAAAACAAGAAATAGAACAGGCCACAGATAGAGATAATTATTTATCCCCCTCAATGGCCATTGAAATTGGAATTATTGATTCTATTATTGAAAAAAGTAAGAGAGGGGAGAAGAAATCTTCTTAAGATTTAGGGTAGAAAAAGAAAACAAGGAAGGATGAGTTTTATGGCGATACCTCCAAAAAGTAATTTTTCAAGCACACTTCATTGTAGTTTTTGTGGCAAGTCACAAAAGGAAGTTCGCAAGTTAATTGCAGGCCCTGGTTGCTATATTTGTGATGAGTGTATTGAGTTGTGCAATGATATCATAAAGGAAGATGCTTCTAAGGCCGCACCGACAAAGTCAGGGCCTTTGCAGTCTGTTCCTCGTCCACAGGAAATAAAGCAACACTTGGATTCTTATATTATAGGCCAAGAAAGAGCGAAAAAAATTATTTCTGTTGCGGTTCATAACCATTACAAGAGAATTTCAGCAAGAGTCCAAACAAATGGAAAAGAAACCAAAGACTCTAAGAAATTTGAAGAGGATGTTGAAATTCAAAAATCTAATATTCTTTTAGCTGGCCCTACAGGGAGCGGAAAAACACTCATCGCACAATCTTTGGCCAAATTTTTAAACGTTCCATTTGCCATTGCAGATGCGACAAGTCTCACTGAGGCGGGTTATGTGGGAGAAGATGTCGAAAATATTATTTTAAATTTATTACAAAATTGTGATTTTAATATAGAAAAAGCAGAGAAGGGAATTGTCTATATTGATGAGATTGATAAAATCGCCAGAAAATCAGAAAATCCTTCTATTACAAGAGATGTCTCTGGTGAAGGAGTACAGCAGGCCTTATTAAAATTGATTGAAGGAACAATTGCTTCCGTTCCCCCTAAGGGAGGAAGAAAACACCCGCAACAAGAATTTTTGCAAGTTAATACAAAAGATATTTTGTTTATTTGTGGAGGGGCCTTTGTAGGGTTAGATAAAATTATTGAAAAGAGGCTGACTAAAAGACCAATGGGTTTAGTAGGAGGCGAAGAAGTTCAAAAACAAAATTCTCCCAGTGTCTTAGAAAAACTAGGGGCCATAGAGGCAGAAGATCTTACTAGATTTGGCCTTATTCCTGAATTGATTGGGCGTCTTCCGGTTAATGCTCTTTTAGAAGAATTAGATGAAGCGGCCCTATTAAGAATTCTGGTGGAACCTAAAAATGCCCTCACCAAACAATATCAAAAATTATTTCAACTAGATGGTATTGTCTTAGAATTTGAAGAAGAGGCCTTAAAAGAGGTTGCACAAGCGGCCATGAAAAGAAAAACAGGAGCAAGAGGGCTTAGGGCCATTTTAGAACAAACAATGTTGGATATGATGTACGATCTTCCTTCTCAAAAATCCATTGCTAAAGTAGTGATCACTAAAGATGTCATACTAGGAAAAGGAGAGGGAAAAATTGTCTTGAAAAACAAAGAATCTATAGAGAATTTTACTCGTGAGGCCACTTCTCTTACCTCTGCGGCAAAAGGATCTGCGGAGTCAGCTTAGCTATTTTTTTCCTCCTTTTTATTTTTTGCCATTTTTTTGTTTTTTGAGACAATAGCTATTAAGAAGGCAATTCTTATAGCTAGCGACGACAGGAGGTCGGATGTCTCAATTACCCAATAAAGTTTTGAATTTACCAGTGTTACCTTTGCGAGAAGTTATTATCTTTCCCTATATGGTTGTTCCTCTTTTTGTAGGAAGAGAAAAATCTATTTGGGCCTTAGAAGAGGCCTCTCGTTTTAATAATGAACTTTTTTTAGTTTCTCAAAAAGATGCTAATATTTTAGGCCCTGATAAAGAAGATCTTTTTTCTGTGGGTACTGTGGCCAGTATTATTCAAATGCTACGCTTACCTGACAATACGATTAAGGTTTTAATTGAAGGGAGATATCGGGCAAGACTTGTAGAGTTTCATTCTTTGCCCTATGGGCATATGGCAAAAGTGGCCCCTTTTCCTCCTGTCACTGTAGATATTTCTCGAATTGAGGCCCATTTGCGCAGCATAAAAACTGCTTTTGAAACTTATGTAAAACTGAATGCTAAAATTCCTCAGGAACTTCTTATTAATATATCCAACATTGCAGACCCTGAAAGACTTTGTGATTTTATTGTGGCCCATTTAACTTTACGCATTCAAGAAAAACAAAAAATTCTTGAGGCCGTTTCAATCGAAGATCGTTTGCAAATTCTTTTAGAAAAAATTCATGGTGAAATTGAAATCATGAATATTGAAAAGAAAATTCGAGGCCGAATAAAATCTCAAATGGAAAAATCTCAAAAAGAGTATTATCTCAATGAGCAAATGAACGCTATTCAAAAAGAATTAGGGCAAAAAGAAGATGGGAAAACAGAAAATGAAGAATTAGAAGAAAAACTTCATCGCTTAGAGATGCCTTTAGAGGCAAGAATAAAAACAGAAAAAGAAATAAAAAAATTAAAATCTATGTCTCCTATGTCAGCAGAATCTGCGGTTATTAGAAATTATGTAGACTGGGTTTTATCCTTACCTTGGAATCACTTAAGTATTGATGATAATAATTTATTAAAAGCAGAAAATATTTTAGAAGAAGAACATTTTGGTTTGAAAGAAGTAAAAGAGAGAATTTTGGAATACTTGGCCGTTAGAGGAATTGTAAAAGACAAAACAAAAGGAACGATTCTTTGTTTATGGGGGCCTCCTGGAGTAGGAAAAACATCTATCGTTCGCTCTATTGCAACTGCTTTAAATAGAAAATTTGTTCGTATTTCTCTTGGGGGAGTAAGAGACGAAGCAGAAATTAGGGGGCATCGTCGAACTTATGTGGGGGCCATGCCTGGAAAAATTATTCACGCTTTGAAAAAAGCACAAACCTCCAATCCTGTTATTTTATTAGATGAAATAGATAAAATGAGTAGTGATTTTAGAGGAGATCCTTCTAGTGCGATGCTAGAAGTTTTAGATCCAGAACAAAATAAAAATTTTAGCGATCATTATTTAGAATTAGACTATGATTTATCAAAAGTTTTATTTGTGATGACTGCCAATGATTTATCCAAAGTTCCAGGGCCTTTGCGTGATCGGATGGAAATTATTACTATTTCTGGCTATACTCCACAAGAAAAATTACAAATAGCTAAAAAATATTTATTAAAAAAAGCAGAGGAAAATAATGGCCTTGATCGTGCTACTTTAAAAATTCAAGATTCCTTATTATTAAAAATAATAAGTTCTTACACAAAAGAGGCCGGTGTCAGAGAATTAGAAAGAGTGCTACAGTCTCTTGCGAGAAAAGTAGCAACAAAAAGAGTGAAAGAATTAGCAGAAAATAAGGAACTTAAAGAAATTTCTCAAGGAGTTTTTAGTTTAAATGCAAAAAATATTGAAAAATTTTTAGGGCCTGAAAAATTCATTTCTCATCCATTTGAAAAAATTCCTCAAGTGGGCGTCGTTAATGGCCTTGCCTATACACCATATGGGGGAGATGTTTTACATATTGAAGTTTTATCATTTCCTGGAAATGGAAAATTATTAGTAACGGGAAAATTAGGCGAGGTAATGCAAGAATCTGCTAAAACGGCCTTAAGTTTTGTCAGATCTTTAACTTCTAAATTAGGTGTTTCTGGAGACTGGTTTGAAAAAAATGACCTTCATATTCATGTACCGGAAGGAGCTACCCCAAAAGATGGGCCTAGTGCTGGAATTACAATGGCCACAGCGATTACTTCGGCCATAACAGGAATAAAGGTTCTTCAAGTTTGGGCCATGACAGGAGAAATTACCTTAAGAGGAAAAGTATTGGCCATCGGAGGTCTCAAAGAAAAACTTTTAGCGGCAAAACAACAGGGAATTACTCATGTTGTTATACCAGTTCAAAATGCTAAAGATCTTGTGGAAATTCCTCAAGAAATCACTCAGGGAATTACAATTTATTCTTGTTCAGAGATGGAACAGGTTTTGAGATTAGTTTTGGATTTAGAAAGACCAGAGGCCTTTTTACAAGTGATTAACGGAGGCCTCTCAGGGGCCTCTCTTGCTGGTAATGGGGGAGAGGAAGAAAAACTTCCAGAAGTGGCCAATTAGCCCTATTTTTGTCACAATTGGAACCTATGGCAACAGTAATACAGGCAACAGAACTTCCTATTCATTCCTCTTTTATTCTCAATTTAGATAATAAAAATATCATTTTAAAATGGCTAAAACTTTTGATCTTGGCCCGTCAGTTAGATGAGCGTGCTCCGAACTATCTTAAACAGGCCATTGGCTGGTCTTATCATGCTCCTTGTGCTGGTCATGAAGGTATACAGTTGGCCATTGGCCAAATATTTAATAAGGAAACGGATCATTTTTTTCCTTATTATAGAGATTTAATGGCCACTCTAAGTGCTGGTTTAACGCCACTTGAAATTATCTTAAACGGAATTTCAAAGGCCACAGATTTGGCCAGTGGTGGACGGCATATGAGCAATCATTTTGCTAAGCCTGAATGGAATATTCACAATGTTTCTTCTTGCACAGGAAATCATACGCTGCATGCTGTTGGAGTAGCACGAGCGATGAAATACTATGGACATAAGGGGGTTGCAATTTCCTCACAAGGAGAGTCTTCCGTTTCAGAAGGGTATTGTTATGAGGCCATCAACGGTGCTTCTCGAGAAAAATTACCTGTCTTATTTGTCTTTCAAGATAATGGATATGGTATTTCTGTTCCAAAGCGAGAACAAACAGCAAATGAATTTTGTGCGGATAATTTTTCTGGATTTTTAAATTTGACAATTGTTCATGTGGACGGAACTGATATTCTTTCTTCCCTTAACGCCTTAACTTGGGCCAAAAATTGGATTTTAGAACATGGAAATCCTGTTATTATTCATGCTCAATGTGTGCGAATAGGAAGTCACTCTAATTCTGACAAGCATGAACTCTATCGTTCTGAAGAAGAAATAGAAAAGGCAAAAACAAAAGACCCTCTAAAACTATTTTCTGAAAAACTCTTAAAATCTTCTCTTGTTTCTCCCAAGGAAATAGAGCAAATAGAAAAGGAGTGTCGAGAGGAAGTGTTACAAGCTCATTCTTTGGCCCTGGCCGCCCCAGATCCTTCTCCTGACTCTATTCATGATTTTGTTTTGCCTCCTGCTTACCCAGCACAAGAAAAAAGGGGAAGTGAAACAGAAAGATTGCTTGATTTAAAATTTATAGAGGCCATAAATCAAACGTTAAAAGAAGAATTTAGAAGAAACCCGCATACGTTTTTATGGGGCCAAGATGTGGCCAACAAAGACAAGGGAGGAATTTTTAATGTAACCAAGGGAATGCAACAAGAATTTGGACCTAAAAGAATTTTTAATGCTCCCATTGCGGAAGATTTTATTGTGGGAACGGCGAATGGAATGTCTCGTTTTCGTTCTGACTTAAGAGTTGTTGTAGAAGGAGCGGAATTTGCGGATTATTTTTGGCCTGCGATGGAGCAGTTATTAGAGTGCTCTCATGAGTATTGGAGAACGAATGGAAAATTTTCTCCCAATTTGGTTATTCGACTTGCCTCTGGTGGTTATATTGGCGGAGG
>Ga0138256_10000917_pt1 | contig 31796 bp, 28 predicted proteins | sample KNB2016incub_MG_FD_105486 | JGI IMG/M metagenome (GOLD analysis project Ga0138256, IMG submission 105486) | Active sludge microbial communities from wastewater in Klosterneuburg, Austria - KNB2014incub_MG | ecosystem: Engineered > WWTP > Activated sludge > Unclassified | place: Austria... | reverse complement strand
GGCATAAAAAATGGCAAGTTACTTACATCGCACCGCTCAACCATCTACCCTTGCTACCTTCCGGTCCTGGGGGAGTTCAACAGGAGCTGGTCGTATAAGACTTGCCGGGGCAAAGATAGGGAAATAGGAATTAGGAATCGGGTTTTCGTCATAGTTAATAACTAAAAACTAAATCCCGGTTTATCTGTTCTTGAATTTATTTTTCCAACACCAATCAACTGATCTGCCCTGTCGGTAAAAGATTTATAATACATCAATATGGTATAACTGTTTTCTGTTTCCCAGTAATCACCTTCCAGGTCCCGTTTTTGTATGGGATTATTTTTATCAACAGCTATATAAGTATAATTATAATAACCCTGTTTTAAAAATGCTGTGCATTCATAAACACCCCTTTCACTGTTAAATATCATCCTTGTCTGGTCATTAAATTCATAATTGTTAAACTGCCCGGCCAGGTAAATATCTTTATTTGCATAAGGCATTGCATTGGGTGCAGCCAGGCTAAAATGAACTGTTGCAAAATCGCCCTGCCAGTAAGGATTAATAGTTTCATAAGTTTCCACCAGGTACATTCCATTCAAATCTCTGAAGTAAACATAACGCTGGGCACTGCGGTCGGCATCAGGAAACAAATAAATATCTGTTGAATTCTTTTTATAATCAGCACGTTCTACCCTGTCGCTCTGCAGGCGAAAGCTACGCAGGTCGAGCCAGCGCCATTCCTTACCACCAGGAAAAATGCAATTGTTCTCGGTATTATATTCCAGGCTGTTACCTCTTACAAATGTTGGCAAAATATCCTTTGCAGCATTATCCCAGCGGTTATTCTGCAATATCACCACTTTAACCTGTTGCGCTGCACTAAAAGTGTTTAACCCGGTTATATTCGCCGAGAATTTTATTTTCTGATGCGTTTTAAAAAGCTGTGGTGCAAAAGGCTCCACCACCTGTGCATTGATGGCTGCCTTTTGATCCAATACCAGCATGCGTCTTGTAAAGGCAAGTTTAGAAGTATCTCCATCCAGGTAAACTTTTAAGATATAATTACCTGAAAGAATTAAACTGGAATTCCGGTCGGGTAATAGTGCCTGGTAATGTGTGTAACGTGTTAGCGCAACTGAAGAATACCGGTATGTTGCAATACGCTGCTGTGTAAATCCTTTAATGTATAAAAATGGACTGATATCAACCGGCATCCAGTTATAATCGCAAAGCTGAAAACTGTAATAATAACTTTTTACATTGGCATCCAGGTCATCAAAATTCAATTCCAGCTGATCGCCGCTGTTCATTTTATAAATGGGCAGTGATTGCTGATCGCCATACATATGAAACCTCACCGCAAGTATATTTGATTTATATACGGCATCTGCCATTTGGGCAATACCTGAAATTGTGAACAAAGAAAATAAACCAAGCAATAAAATTATTTTTGGTCCCGGCACTCTTTTCCTTATCGTCATGGTTGCATCGCCCTCTTGTACGGAATTGCAAATTTCAACATTTCTCATCTTATCCTTAATCATTACGTTTAAATAAAATACATTTGTAAGATACCAAAAATATGCCGTTTGAATGTTTCTGTATTCATAGCAAGACGAATAGCCTTTAACCGGCAAAAGACTTTTTCAAAATTCATTATCAGGCTTGCCATCAGTGCCACTGCCATCAGCGTTGCTATCATGATAGTTGCCATGAGTTTTGTAAATGGCTTTCAGCAGGTCATCAGCAATAAAGTATTCAGTTTCTGGGGACATATACGGGTACAGCAAAATGTAGAGAACAGGGTAAGCATTGCAGAAGAGTATCCAATTACCCAGGATCCTGCTGTTGAAAAATACCTCGGAAGTTTACCTGAAGTAAAATCGGTAGAGCGATATGCAACCAAATCAGCCATTATCAAATCCGGATCTGAAATTGAAAGTGTTTTACTGAAAGGGATCGATTCCTCTTTTAATTTTATGCGGCTGCAACCGTTTTTACAGGAAGGTAAATGGGTATCCTTTAAAGACAGTGGCTACAGCGATGAAATTAATATCTCTGCATACACAGCCCGTCAACTTAAAGTAAAAGTTAGTGACAGTGTTTTTGTTTTCTTTTTCAGGGAAGACGGATCAAAGACTGCACGCTGGCTGAAGATAGCCGGCATATATAAAACTGCTATCGAAGAATATGACCGGAATTTTGCATTGTGTGATATTAATCTTATCCGTCGCCTGAATCTCTGGGAAGCTGACCAGATAGGCGGCTATGAAATCTTTTTACACGATTACAAAGAAATAGATACCGTCAATAATTTCATTTACGCCGAATTGCCGCAAACCTGGTACAGTAAAAGTATAAAGGAAATATATCCCAATATTTTTGACTGGCTTGGCCTGCAGGGACAAATAAAGAATATGCTTTTAGCCATCATGATGGTAGTGGCAGTTGTGAACCTGATTACCTGCCTGATCATTTTAGTGCTGGAAAGAACCAGGATGACAGGTGTTTTAAAAGCTTTAGGCGCATCAGACTGGAATGTGCAGCAGATATTTCTGTATAACACTTCAGTAATTGCTGTAACGGGTATTACTGCCGGTGCGTTACTGGGTCTTGGTATTTGCTGGCTGCAGGAAAAAACAGGTTTTATAAAATTAAACGAAGAAGCATATTATATGAGCGCTGCACATGCCGATGTGGTTTGGTGGCAGGTATTGCTGATCTGCCTGGTTACATTGACCGTTTCTTTTGCAACACTTATTATTCCCACTTTATTAATTAAGAATATAAAACCCGTAAAAGCTATACAGTTCAGGTAAGTCAGTTTCTCAAACCAGGTGTGAGAGAATAATACCTGTTGCTACTGCAGCATTCAAAGATTCTGCCGCTCCTGTTTTTGGAATAGTCATCTTTTCATTTACCTGTTGCATTACTGATTCACTTATGCCATGCGCTTCATTCCCGATAATGATGATCCCTTCGTGTAGTTTACCAATACTCTTTATGGATACTCCTTCCAGCGAAGCTGCATAAATCCTAATCTTTTTATTTTGCTGAAGCCAGGCTTCCAGATCAGTATAAATAATATTAACCCTCCCCAGGCTTCCCATGGTACTTTGTACTACCTTGGAATTATACATATCCGCACAACCTTCCGAGCAAATAATATTTTCAATGCCAAACCAGTCTGCAATACGGATGATTGTACCCAGGTTTCCCGGGTCCTGTACCATATCCAGCGCCAGTGTTAATTTATTTGTAATCTTCAGCCCGGAATCCTGCTTTCGTTTTTCAAATACTGCCAATACACTGTGGGATGTTGATAAGGCAGAAATTTTTTTAAGCTCAAAATCTTTTACTTCAACAAACAAAGTACCTGTATGTATTGATTTTATATTTTCATTCAAATCAAACCATTCATTCAATGCAAAAACTTCTTTACAGATAAAATTTCGGCTGTTTAACAGATCCAATACTACCTTCGGTCCTTCGGCAATAAAAAGGCCCGATTCATCTCTGAATTTTTTGTGCTGTAAACTTTGAATATATTTGGTATGTGTTTTGCTTAACATTGTCGTTTTAAATTGATTATGCCAGTTAACCCTTTTAATAAATACCGCTTATTTTCTTGTCTGAAAAATATCCTTTTCATTTCCTTAGTTATCAGTTCCTGTACTATCCCCAAAAAATATCAAAAAGGTAAACCTTTCATTACAAAAAATAACATCGAAGTTAAGGGAGGAAACTTTACCAAAGATGAAAGGATCACTTTAAAACAACGGTTGAATGCCCAATTGGACGACAGCTCCCGGATCACGATAATAGATAAATATTTTATCAGGCATATTGTGCAAAGCCCGCCGGCTTACGACAGCAGTTCGGCAGCAACATCAACCCGCAATATGGAATACTCCATGCTGCACCTGGGATACTACAAGGCCAAAGCAGAATTTAAAGCAGATACCATACGCAAAGGAAACCAGGAACGTGTTCATGTTAATTACAGCGTTGAAGTAAATAAGCCTACACTGATTGATACAGTAAGTTATATTTTACGCAGGCCCGATTTGCAGGAACTGGCCGTAAAAAATATTGACAAAGCTTTATTAAAAAAAGGCAGGCCGGTAACAAAGGCTGCAGTACTGGGAGAGATAAACAGGCTGGTGGAACTGTACAGAAATAACGGCTACTATAAATTTACTGCAGAAGAATTAAAAGTAAGGGGTGATACAACCGTGGCTGCATTAACCACTATAACCGATGATATATTTGAACAGTTAAGATTATTATCAGAAGCGCAGCTGGCAAGAGACTCCCCTACCGTTAAACTGGCTATCGTACTGAACCCTCCTGCCGACAGCAGTAAACTTAAAAAATACTATATCAATAATATTTACATCTTACCCGATTATAAACCCGGCGATAGTTTAACTGACAATTCTATAACACAACTGAATGTAAGAAAAAGAAATTGCGATACCTGTGATGTTAATTTTATTATCCGTTATCACAAAAAGCTGTTCCGCACCGGTTTCCTCATCAGGAATATGTATCTCAGGAAAGGAAGCTTATATAACCAGGATGATTTTTATAAATCGCTGAGCAGCTATTCCAAAGCCGGTGTCTGGCAGAGTACTAATATTCAGATAGTTGAAGTTAATGACGACAGCCTGAATAAGATTGACCTGGTAGTACAGTTGATCCCCGGAAAAAAATATGGATTTGAGGCAGCCATTGAAGCCAGCTATTCAGCATCCAGCAATACAAACAGCGTAACTGCTGCCAATGCCGGTAATCTGTTAGGATTATCAGGAAATGTATCTGTGCTTAACAGGAACCTGCGTAAAGAAGGGATTAAAATGACAAATTCATTGCGTGCCGGTGTTGAATTTAATTTTAAACCCGACAGCAGCAATACAAAGAACCTTATCAATTCAAATGATGTAAGCTATTCCAACAATATTGTATTCCCTAAATTCATTTTCCCGTTTGCAAGATTTAACAGAGATAAAAGGTTTTCTTCACCAGAGTCTTTTATCAATACAAAAGTATCTTACATAAACCGCATTAATTTATTCAACCTGCAGTCTTTTAATTTTGCGGTAGGTTACAGCTGGAATTCAAAAAAGAACCGCCAGTGGATTTTCAAGCCCTTGAATATTGAGTTTACAAGATTATATAATGAGACCGATAGCTTTAAAAGAACCCTGGATGAAAACCCATTTTTACGCTATTCTTTCAATACTGCATTGGTTGCAGGTTCAAGCCTCGGCTACAGGTCAGGTAAAATAAACAGCAGGCATCCTAACAGGCAGCATAGCATAAAAATAAACCTGGAGGAGTCAGGTTTATTATGGGGACGGTTTGGAATTTTTGACAGGTACATGCGGCAGTTTGTTAAACTGGATGCAGAATATACTTTCTCGGCAAGTCGCCCTAAATCAGCCTTTGTCTTCCGCTTGTTTGGGGGTATTGGCGTATCTGCAAAAAAAGACACCACACTGCCTTTCTTTAAACAATATTTTGGAGGAGGAAGTAACAGCATGCGGGGCTGGCCAGTACGGGGTATTGGCCGAGGTGCACAACCGCTTGCCCCATATGGCACTAATACTTTTAATGACAGAACTGGTGATATACAGCTGGAAGGTAATATTGAATACCGGTACACCATTGCACAGCTCATTCCCAATTCTGTAATTTTAAGAGGTGCTTTATTTATGGACGTAGGTAATGTGTGGAATTTCAGAAATACCATACCCGCAGGAGGAACAGACAGCACGCAGTTTAAATTAAAAAATTTATACAAAGAGCTGGGTGTTGCTGTTGGTACCGGTTTCAGGTTCGATTTCAATTATGTGGTTCTCCGGTTCGACCTTGGGTTCAGGGTTAAACGGCCGGATATTATTAAAGATGATGGCTGGCAGTTACCCGCAATTTCATTCAGCAATTTATTAAGAAAGGGTGAACAAATACCCGATCCGGCAAACCCGGGAGGTACCTATAACGACAACAGGTATAAAAAATGGCGTTATGAAAACTTCAATTTCACCATCGGGATAAGTTATCCCTTCTAAAAAAACTATGGCAATTGAGTTAATGATTTTTCAAAATCATCCATTCCAATTGCATCGGCAGTTGTATAGTCTCCAATTCTTGTGCGGCATAAGCTGCTGAGATAAGCACCACAACCTAACACCTGGCCATAATCATTAGCAAGACTGCGGATATAAGTGCCGGTGGAGCAGATCACTTTAAAATGTACAACCGGTAAAACGGCTTCTGTTATTTCAAAAGATTTTATATGGATCTTCCTGGGTTCCGGTTTCACATCAACACCTCTTCTGGCAAGTTCATATAAAGCAACACCGTCTTTTTTTATGGCTGAATACACAGGGGGTAATTGTTCAATATCTCCAATAAATTTTTCAGTAGCGGCTTGTAACATTTCTGCAGTTAGCATCGAGAAATCTTTTTCCTGTTCAGGTTTGCTCTCCAGGTCATAAGTAGGGGTAACGGCTCCCAGTGTAATGCTTCCGGTATACTCCTTTTCCTGGGCCATAAACTCATTGATCTTTTTTGTAAACTTACCCGTACAAACAATCAATAAACCAGTTGCAAGCGGGTCAAGTGTTCCGGCATGTCCTATTTTCTTTATTTGAATTAAACTGCGCAATTTTCTTACCACATCAAAAGAGGTCCAGTGAAGAGGCTTATTTATCAGCAGCACTTTTCCATCAAGATACAGTTGTTGAATTGCAGGATCAACGGGTACCCTTTCTTTACGTTCTTTTTTTACAGGTTCATCACCCGCTTCAATCAATTTGTTGGTATATCTTAATCTGTAGGTCTGTTTTCTTGCCAAAACTTTTTTAGCAAAGGTACTGATTGGATAAAGAATAGTAAAGGATCGGACTTTTTGCTGCTGGTATTATATCGCCTGCCTTGCTTTCAATTCTAAATATTTATTTACCGCATTGATGGTAAGCTGCTCCGGAGCTGTTAAAACAGAAAGTATCCCGTGTTTTTTCAATTCTTTTACGATCAGCCTTTTTTCAAATTCAAATTTCTCGGCAATGGTCTTGATATAAATATCTTCAATATTGGCTGCATCTAAGTGAGAGAGTTGATGCAATTCTGTATTTTCGAAAAATACTACCATCAGTAAATGATGCTTTGCTATCGAACGCAGGTAATTCAGTTGGCGGTTAAGGCCACTCATTGATTCAAAATTGGTATACAGCACAATCAGGCTGCGGTGCTTGATGCGGTTACGGATCTGCATATACAGCATTTCATAATCACTTTCCAGGAAAGCTGTTTCCTGGTTGTACAATAACTGCAATACGTTTTCACGCTGTATGGGTTTACGGTCGGCGGCAAGTAAGGAGCCCATCTTATTCGCAAAGGTCATCACACCCACCCGGTCCTGCTTTTGTAAACATACATTTGCCAGCACCAGGGTACTGTTAACAGCATAATCCAATAAGGTTAATCCGGCAAAAGGCATTTTCATCAGGCGGCCTTTATCAATGATACAATATACCTGCTGTGACCTTTCATCGGTATAACTGTTCACCATCAGTGAACCTTTCCTGGCTGTTGCTTTCCAGTTAACGCCACGAATATCATCGCCCCGTACATATTCCTTTATCTGTTCAAACTCCATGCTGTGGCCGATCTTACGCATACGTTTATTACCGTGCTCGGTTTGAATGGAAGTCTGCGAAAGCAATTCATATTTACGCATCTGCAGGAAGGAAGGATAAACGGGGATCATCTGCTCTGCTGCAATATTATGGCGCCGCTTTATTAAACCCAGCAAGGAACTTACATATAAAATAATTCTTCCGAAATGATATTCGCCCCGTTCCACCGGCCGCAGGTTATAAACAATATTCTTTTGCTCACCGGCATTAAACCGGTAAGCCAGTTTCCAATCCCTTTTTTGAAACTGTACAGGTAATTCATCAATGATCTCCATGTCAACAGTAAACAACATGTTATTCTTTACCTGCATTTCCACTTTATTATCATCGCCGTTACTGAACCGGTCGGCTGTTAAGCGTTTTGCAGCAGGGACTTTACTTAAAGCAAATAAAAACAGGTACTCAATTACAACAAGTGCAATAAAAACCAGGAGTAATATTTTTGGGAAAAGAAAAAAGCCGGGATAAAAAAATGCAGTGATGAATAAAATAATACAAAGGCCCGTTACAAGGTAGAATCTTGATGAGAGGTATAGTGAACCAATGTATTTTTTTATCAAGTACATAACAGTCCCCTAAATCCCCCGAAGGGGGACTTTAGAGTAAGATATTTTAAAGTGTTTTTAATATTCTTAATGTTGTATTCTTAAAAAATTCAGTAACAATTGAATTAGCAGGGTCTTTATAAGTCCCCTTCGGGGGGCTTTTACCTCGGTACTTCAATCGCTTTTAAAATATTATCTATCAAGTCATCTGTTGTTAATCCTTCCATTTCCTTTTCAGGTGTAAGAATAATACGATGCCTTAACACATGCGGGGCCATTTCAATGATATCTTCGGGTGTTACAAAATCCCTGCCTTTTATGGCCGCACTTGCTTTTGCCGAACGCAGTATGGCCAGCGATGCTCTTGGCGATGCACCCAGGTAGAGCGCAGGATTATTCCTGGTTTCATGAACGATCTTTGCAATAAAATCTACCAGCTTGGGTTCAATAATAATGGATTGTACCTGGGTTCTGAAATGCTGTATGTCGTGGGTGGTAAGTAATTTTCTTACGCCATCAATCATCTGCGCCTGTGTTTTACCCTGCTGGTTATTCAGGATAGCTATCTCTTCTTCCAGTGTAGGATAATTTACTTCTATCTTAAACAGAAAACGATCGAGCTGTGCTTCGGGCAAACGATAGGTTCCTTCCTGTTCAATGGGATTTTGTGTAGCCAGCACAATGAACGGGGCACTCATATAATGTGTATGGCCATCAATAGTTACCTGGCGCTCTTCCATTACTTCAAACAAAGCAGCCTGTGTTTTGGCAGGAGCCCTGTTTATCTCGTCAATCAAAACAATATTACTGAAGATGGGACCCGATTTAAATTTAAAATCTCCTTCCTTCGGGTTAAATACAGAAGTACCTACCACATCGCTCGGCATCAGGTCGGGTGTAAACTGCAGACGTGAAAAATCAACATCAATAATCTTTGCAAGCAATTTTGCCGTTAATGTTTTTGCAACACCGGGTACACCTTCAATCAGGATATGACCGTCGCACAACAGGCCGATCAGCAGCAGGTCAACCATTTTATACTGGCCAATAATCACCTGGCCAATCTCATTCCTGATCTCATGTACCGATCTGTTCAGTCCGGTAAGGTCAATACGTTGTTGAAATAAGTTTTCTTCCATCAGTTTCGTGTTTTGTGAAATTTTTGTATTTGTTCATTTAAAGAAAGTAATTGATAATCATTCATCGTAGGGCTGTTTTGTGCATCAACAATGGTACGGTATAGCGACTCTACCATGTTCCTTTCAACTCCGCTCTTACGGCTCAACAGGCTGATAAAATCATCGTTTACCTGGTTGGTATTTAAAAAATACCTGTTGCGAATGTACTCATTAAAATAAGTAACCATCTTATCCGAAATATTTTTGTTGTTCTTTTTCTGCAGGTACAACCTGCCGATGGTTTCGGTAAATGTAACGCTGGTATTCTCATTGGCTTTACGTTGTTCAATAATACGCTGGATACGTTTTGCACCAAACAGGATATACAGCATAAGCAGCAGGATCAATAACCAGAAAGCGTAGACCAGTGGCGGATGTTTCATAATTTCCCTGAAGGCAGAAAAATCCCGGTTATCATTACGGTAATTGATCTTATTGTAATAATCATCCCAGTACACATGATCCGGTGTATTGCTGGTATAGGCCAGGACATCCTGCATGTACTTATAATTATTTTCTTTAAGCAGGAAATAATTACTGAAAGCCCTGGGATCGCAATGCAGGAAAAGTTTACCCTTGCCATAAAAATATACAATTAAGTTGGGCTGTTTATTTTCATTTAAACCAAGCACCCTGGTATTTGAACTGTCAATATCTGAAAAATAATTACGGAAAGGAAGATAATAATAAGCATACAACGATTCCGGTTCAGCAACAGGTTTCGTGATGGTGTTTTTCATCGAGTCGAACATATCATCCAGCCAGATAACCGAAAATTTCTCCTGACATCCTGTTCTTTTCAGCAACAGTTCATCAATATGGCCTGCCGATATAAAAAGATCATTGCCTTCGCCAACATAATCCATCATTGCATCAACTTCATCTTCATTTACAAATAAAGCCGGCGCAATACATACATACAGAGAAGACCTGTCTGTAATTTTTCTCCAGGTTTTTGAAAATGATTCTTTTTTATCGTGGATGGTATTGTTATAATACATAGCTTCCAGTTGCCGGTAAGCTATATTAGTACCAAAAGGATTCTTATCAGTTTTAGAAAAAGTCTCTCTCAGTGATGGAAGCCTTTTTGATTTATCAATACAACCCGGCAGTAAACCGCCAAGCAGTAAAAAAATAAAAAGATATGTACGGGTATGTTTCAATGAATGATCTATACTTTTTGATTAAGGCCTGTAAATCCAGTTTCCAGTTTCTGATAAATATTCCTGTCTATTTCAAATTCGCCATACCACACATACTCGTAATTTAACGTAAGCCCGGCAAAACCGTTTTGCAGATCAGCATTCTTTATTTCCCTTACGTATTGATAATTGGTTTTATCCGGTGCCAGTTCAATAAAATTTTTACCAGCCAGTTTGTGCAGTGTTTTCAGGTACTGGTACCGCACAGCCTGGCGGTAGTTGTTTTGCTGAATCGCCTGTCTTATCATCGCATCAAAATCCGTTTCACCTGAAATAACCTCTTCTTCAACTTCAGGCATATCAGGTTTTTTTGCCCTGGTCTCTCTTCTGAAAACTCCCTGTGTCAAAAACAAGCGGTACAATATGAACAGGATAAAGCATATTGCAAATGACCATAAAATGATCTTAAGTAAACCAGATGAAAAAAAACGATCGAGAAAGCCCGGCCCCTCATTAACATCAGCTTTCTTTTTCTCCGTGTTCTTTTTTTCCTTTAACAGGCTGTCCAGGTTTTTTGCATATTCAAATTCCTTTGCATTTTTCCATTGCAGTATGGAATCAGTGGGTAATTTCAGCCTGTTTTTATACAGGACGGTGTCCGGGGGACCGTCGATATATTTTTTTTCTGAAGTATGATCTTCCATAGGCACAATCTCAATACTCTCATCCTCTACAGGAGGGGCAATTTCCTGTTCATCCTGTATCAAAGAAGAGTCACGGTAAACATATTTTTTATCCTGCGCAGAAGCAGCATTAAAAATAAACAGCAACAAAACTGATATGTAAATGAATTTATGCATTTTCTTTTTTCAACCGGTTGATGACGCCATCGGGTTGAATATAATAACCAAGCTTGTGTAAACGGATAGGGAGAATAATAAAATACCAGACAATAAAAGTAAAGGATACAGACAAGATGAGGATGCTAACCCAAACCGGCAGCCCCGGGTTATTGGCTTTATCAAATGTCTGGCTCATTAAATGTGTAATATAACTTTCAAAAAAAGCAGCCACAATAAAAATGGGTATCAGGCTTACCAGCACTTTAGCAGCATCTTTGGCATTCCGCTTAAAAGAAACCATACGCTTATAGGTACCCGGGAAAATTATTCCGCTGGCAAGAATAAAACCGGCAGTAGCTGCAATCACTATCGCAGAAATTTCGAGCGTACCATGTATCCAGATCACCATGATCGATTTCATACCCAGCCCCTTTGAAAAGAAAATATATTGAAATGCACCCAGTATCAACCCATTATACCACATTAAATAAATGGTAAACAGGCCCAGCGTAAATCCTCCTGCAAATGCTTTAAAAGCCACACTGATATTGTTGAACCCGATCCATACAAACATCGAAAAAGGATTGCCGTCTTTATATACACCAAATGGATCGCCTTTGGCAATATTATCTTCTGTCATATCTACATACCTGTCGCCTAAAACACCTCTTACAAACTGCTCATCATGCATGGATGAAAAAACACCGATGGTTACAAAGAGTACAAAAGCAACTGCAGTGAATAAAAAAATGCGTTGGTGCCTTTTAAACAGCAGTGGCAGTTCATATTTCCAGAACCGGAAAATACGGCTGTACTTTTCTTTTTTATTTTTATAGATGCTTTGATAAATGCCCGCCGCTATACCATTTATCCAGCGGGTGGCCTTGCTTTTGGGGTAAAATGTTTTGGCATAGGAAAGGTCATCAATCAAACTGACAAAGCGTTCGGCAGTTTCATCAGGGTCATCGGTTGGTGAATGCTGGTACTCATTCCACTTATCAGCATTCTTTTTAATAAACATCGCTTCCCTCATTGCAAAATATTACGGGTTGTTAATCAACCTGTAAATTCCCCATTTTTTCATTAATAAAAAAATTCAAGTTTATAATCATCTCTTAACTTCAATTTGTAATTTGCAGTTATCATGGCCATTATACAAATAGCAACCGCATTTAATATTGATCTTGAATTTGAGATTGCCGAATTTCACAAGCGGCTGCTGGCTTATCTTATAGACTTTGTGCTGCTGATCACCTACCTCTTCAGTATGAAATACCTGTTATATGCAGGTTTTTTAATGGAGCTTGAGCAGAATGTGGGGCTTGATATACTGGTAATTTCATTGCCCATGCTTTTATATTCGCTGCTTACTGAGTTGTGGATGAACGGGCAGACCCTCGGTAAAAAACTCATGGCCATCCGTGTAATCAGCCTCGAAGGCGGCGAACCGACTTTTGGCCAGTTTCTGCTGCGCTGGATAACCAAATTTTACGAATGGCCTTTTCTTTTTGGTTATATAGCATTTTCGGGCGCCAATCTCATACTGTACATTTTTACTACTGCTTTATTTGGTATTGCCGTGGTGATCATAATTTCTGTTTCACCGCGGAGCCAACGCCTTGGCGATATTGCTGCCGGAACGGTGGTGGTAAATACCCGGTCGGCATTATCTGTTGATGATACTGTTTTTATGGATATCAATAAAGCCGATTATAAAGTGATGTTTCCGGATGTGATGCGGCTCAGCGACCGTGATATCAATACAATAAAAACCGTATTAACCCAGGCCGGTAAAAGAAATAATTATGATATGTGCCACCGGGTTGCCCTGAAAATAAAAGAAGTACTGAACATTAATTCGGATATGTATGTTGACCAGTTTTTAAATAAATTGCTGGAAGATTATAATTATTTAGCTACGAAGGAGTAAATCAAACAAGATGAAAACCACTGTAAAAAAACATCAGCCCTATGGTTCGGTAAAATTCACAACCATTAATGAGTACCACGCTTCATTTCCAAAAAAAATAAAGGATATACTGGAAACATTAAGAAAGACGATTAAAAAAACAGTACCGGAAGCTGAAGAACTGATCAGTTATAATATGCCTGCTTTTAAATTGAAAAAAATATTGGTTTATTATGCTGCAAACAAAGCGCATATAGGTTTTTACCCCACCGCTGACCCGATCATTTTTTTTAAAGATGACCTGGCAGAGTATAAAACTTCGAAAGGTGCTATACAGTTTCCGCTTGATAAACCGTTGCCACTTAAGCTGATTACCAGAATTGTAAAATTCAGATCAGAAGCTATCGCAGAAAAAGGTAAATAACAGAATACGATTTACAGCTCGGCGGTTTCTCTTTACAAGTAACCGTTTATTACTTTATATTGATATCATCTGTTATTTTGCTTTTAACTCTGTTTGTAATCTTAAAGAACATTCTTTAAAGAAATTTTCTATCTTTTCTGTGGTGGCAAAATAATCGGGATTCCACCCTTTATATATTCCGTTTTCGTCAAAAATATATTTACAGCCTTCCACACAGGGAGTAGAGTAAAAAACATAAGAGCCCACAAAATCATTTTCTTTTACACTGATGATTTTAAATTCTGCTTTTATCCCTGTAATTGTAGATCCTGTACTGAGTTTTATATCATTCCCGGCTGAGTCTGTATAACTGGTTAATGAATAAATTACTTTTTGATAACCAACAATCTCCACTATCAGGTCGGTTCCGGTAAGTTCTTTAATTTTTGAATAATCTACACTTGTGTTTTCGAGTACCTGCTGAAATAATGCCCTGTCTCTTACTATATAACCCGCTTTGGCAAATTCTTTTTCAATCGTATTATAGATGCTGTTACTTGAATACTTTTGTTCTTCCAGTACCTTGGTTACCTGCCCGGGAACCCTGAGAACAATAGATAAGTTTTTTACCGACTTAAGAAATTGTGATAACGCCGGTTTGCTGAAGATTTCATCAGGTTTTTCAGCAAGTTTAACCGTGCCGTTAGTATATACTTTTGGGGGCGGTGGTGGTGGTGGCGGAGGCAGGGGCTTACGTGACTTTTTGGAGCCGGAACTGGCGGCAACAATTAAAGCAAATATCAATACCGTGGCTATGCCGCTGAAATGAGTGGATATTCTTTTCATACTGGTAGTATTTTTTTTATAAAAGATTGTCAATAACATTGCATAGATCAACAGGTCAATCCAATCGAAAGTTCCATGCATAATCTGCAATCCCTGTAATATTTCACTGAGAAAAGGAAGTGCGACAAGTGAACAGGTATAACCGGTTGGGTAACGCCTTTTTGATAAGTATAATGCGGTGGTAAAAGCTGCAGCACAGAATAACATATCTGCGGCATAATTTTTCAGAAAAAGAAACAGGTTGTTAGATGGAATTATGATGCGGTTGTTATTATGGAGGCCAAGGATTTCAAAAAAATAAATTTCCGGGTTAAAAAACCAGTATATCAGTAATCCTGATACAAGGAATAATATTGCAGTTAGTATCCTGTGCATTGAGTAATGATTTATTCAACCACCTGAACCTTATTGTAACAATATACAAAAAACTGTTTGTTATTTTTATATTTTATTCCCCATGTATTTTTACAAGAATAGCCCGGTATTTTTTATCAGACAGACTTAACTAACTCCTAAAATAAAAACCAAATCCATATTAAGCAATGAAATAAAAAGAGTAAACTATACGCAGCGGAAACCCTTTGCATGCCCAGCTATAAAGCGCCGCACAGATAAGGGTGCAAAGCGCCAAGGCTTAATATTATTGTACGATCAGTGCGTTTTAAGTTGCAGCCATAGGCTATCCCCATTCCTCAATACGCTCTTGCAAACAGCACCCGCTGCACACTTGGCCTGCCAGTTAAAATACAAGTACCTGTTTCCTGTTTATTATTTAAGGGGATACAACGTATGGTTGCCTTGGTCTGATCTTTTATCTTTTCTTCTGTTTCGGCTGTACCATCCCAATGTGCAGCAATGAACCCGCCTTTCTCATCCAGCAGTTTTACAAAATCAGCCCAGTTATCAGCATTGCTGGTCTTCTCATTTCTGAATGCAAGCGCTTTGTTATACATGTTTTGCTGTATATCGGCCAGGAGTTTTACAATATTAGCTGCAAGTCCCTCCATCGGCATACTGTTTTTTTCCCTGATATCACGGCGGGCAACTTCCACTACCTTATTTTCCATATCACGCAGGCCCATTGCAATCCTTACAGGCACTCCCTGTAATTCATACTGTGCAAATTTCCAGCCGGGGCGGCTGTTATCGCTGTTATCATATTTAACCCTGATGCCCAATGCTTTTAAAGATGCGATGATCTCATGAGCCTTTGCATCAATGGTTGCTTTACTTTCTTCGCCTTTATAAATTGGAACAATCACTACCTGGAAAGGTGCAATTTTCGGTGGCAGTATCAATCCCTGGTCATCACTATGCGCCATGATCAATGCGCCGATCAACCTGGTGGAAACACCCCATGATGTTGCCCAAACATATTCCTGCTTATTTTCTTTATTCAGAAACTGTACTTCAAATGCTTTCGCAAAATTTTGCCCCAGGAAATGAGAAGTGCCTGCCTGCAAAGCTTTTCCATCCTGCATTAATGCCTCAATGCAATAAGTATCTTCTGCACCTGCAAAACGTTCACTAGCGGTTTTTACACCTTTAATTACCGGCACGGCCATATACTCTTCTACAAAATCGGCATACACATTCAGCATACGTTCTGTTTCTTCAACTGCTTCCTGTTTTGTTGCATGTGCTGTATGTCCTTCCTGCCACAGAAATTCTGCCGTACGTAAAAATAAACGGGTACGCATTTCCCAACGCACTACATTGGCCCACTGGTTTATCAGTAAGGGCAGGTCACGGTATGATTGTATCCAGTCTTTATAAGTATTCCAGATGATTGTTTCAGATGTAGGGCGAACGATCAGTTCTTCTTCCAGTTTTGCATCAGGGTCAACAACAATACCCTTTCCGTTGGGATCATTCATTAACCTGTAGTGCGTTACCACCGCACACTCCTTGGCAAAGCCTTCCACATGCGCTGCCTCTTTGCTTAAAAAGCTTTTAGGAATAAAAAGCGGGAAATAGGCATTTACATGCCCGGTTTCCTTAAACATTTTATCTAACTGGTCACGCATGTTTTCCCAAAGGGCAAAACCGTATGGCTTTATAACCATACAGCCCCTTACAGCCGAATAATCGGCCAGGCCGCCTTTAATAACCAGGTCGTTGTACCATTGCGAATAATCTTCTGCTCTTGATGTTAATTCTTTACTCATTTATTTTTTTACCAGGTCTGACGCCCACGTCTGACCATTATTTTAATTTTTTATTTTTTTAATGGTCAGACGAAGACGTCAGACCAGGTTGCAGCCAGATGAGGGCATCGGGCCTTGATTTCTTTTAGCACTGTATTAACAATGAACGCTTTAACTTTAGTGTCTGTTGATAAAGCTTGTGCAGCTATACAAATTACCTGAAAACTGCACAAAAGTAGTAACTTCATATCTAAATCACTTAAACAGTTCATCATGAAAACAAAAACTCTACTTCTTGCTATATCTGTAGTGGCTTTCAGCAGCTGCAGCACCGCTTATAAAAGTGGCCAGACACCCGATGATGTTTATTATTCCCCTGTAAGGATTGATGATGAAAGACCAAGGGAAGACCGGTACCGGAATGATTATTATGAACCGGCACAGGATTACGGAATACGCATGGGCGTACGTGACCGCCGCTGGAGAGATTTTAGTGATGATTACAGTTACGATTACAGCCCCTATAATTATGCCACCTGCAGAACTTATAATTATGGCTATTACTACAATCCGTATTATTACCCATTTGCCATCTATACCGGAAAGATAACTTATTCGCCGCCCGTAAATACAACGCCAAGAATGGTTAATCTCAATGCCTATAAAGGATATAACAGCACGGTTGCGCTTGGCAAAACAACGGGAACAAACATTTATACTAATGGTACACGGTATAACAACAGTAATAACAGAAGTACTTTAGGCAATACCATCAGGCAGGTTCTGTCACCGGGAAATAATAATTCCTCGAACAACAACAGCAATAACAATACGAGGTCGTACACGCCGTCTTCAAGCAGCAGCAGCAGTTCTTCTTCCAGCAGCAGTTCAGGAACTCCTGTAAGCAGGCCGGGAAGAGGTGGGTAAAAAGCGGCCCCGGCCCCACCTATCCTTTCGCCAAATGGCGGAGAGGGAAATTGCGAAGATAGGTGCGAAGTACAATTTGCATTAACAAAAGCTATTCCATGAAAATATATTTACTCCTTTCTTTTTTATTGATCAGCTCACTTACTTACGCCCAGGCTCCCGAGGATGCTATCCGTTATTCTTTTTATCCGCAAAGCGGAACGGCCCGTAATGTTGCCATTGGCGGGGCAATGGGCTCGCTGGGAGGAGATCTTAATGCAGCTTTTGTTAACCCGGCCGGTCTTGGTTTTTACAAGACCAGCGAATTTGTTTTAACGCCGGGCTTCTTTTTAAATAATAATAAAGCCAGTTTCAGGGATACCGATTCTAAAAACAAAAAGAACAGTATGGGTTTTGGTACATCGGGTTGGGTGTTTGGATCAACCAACCGGTACGATACAAAAAAAAGCAGCGCATTCAGTATTGCATTTACGCAGACTGCAAATTTTAATAATCATGTTCAGTACAGCGGATTGAATAATTTCAGTTCTTTCAGCGAACAGTTTGCCGAAGAGTTTGCCAAAAGCGGCTTAAGTATTGACCAGGTTTTAAATTCCAATTCACGGCTGCCCTTTACATCAGCCCCTGCTGTTTATACTTACCTGATTGATACAGTTACGGTGAATGGTAACCTGCAGGTAAAAGGAGCTCCCGAATACATACTCGATGGCGGGCAGGCGCTTCGGCAGGAAATCAGTAAAAGCACCAAAGGAGGCATTTCAGAATTTGCTGTTGCCTTTGCACAAAACAACGATGATAAATTTTACTGGGGTGCAACCATTGGCATTCCATTGGTTAGTTATACCAGCAATACTATTTTTAAAGAATCAGATACTTCTTCCAATACTTCCAACTATTTTAATAAGTTTGAATACCACGACAATTTTACAACATCGGGTATCGGCTTTAATGCCAAGCTTGGCGTGATTTTTAAACCGCAGGATTATATCCGCATCGGCCTGGCCATTCACACACCAACTTATATGCTGCTGACGGATGAAAGGACAACCAGTTTAAGTACACAGTTAGAAAATCCGGTAGCTTCATTCAATGTAACCTCAGCTACTTTTACCAATGGCCAACCGGGCAAGGCAAAATACACACAGACCACGCCGCTGAAAGCGATCATCAGTGCTTCTTATGTTTTCCGTGAAATTAATGATGTAAAAAAACAAAAAGGATTTATAAGTGCTGATATTGAATATGTGCATCACAAGGGATCGAGGTTCAACAGCAATAATGAAACCATAACCGACGACGAAAAGGTTTATTATAAAGCATTGAACAATATTGTGAAAGCCGATTATAAAGGCAATTTTAATTTCAGGCTTGGCGGAGAACTGAAGTTTAATGTGATTATGGCCAGGCTTGGTTTTGCTTATTACGGCAATCCTTATAAAGATGCAGGTTATAAGGCCAACCGCATGTTATTAAGCGGCGGACTGGGTTACCGCAATAAAGGATTTTTTATTGACCTCAGTTATGTACATGCCATCAGTAAAGATGTTGACCTCCCTTACCGTTTGGAAGACAGGGCAAATACTTATGCCACACTAAAACAACAACGGGGGAATATTGTGGCTACCGTTGGTTTTAAATTTTAGCCAGGACTAATTGCTTAGTGATGCCCCGGATTTTTTCGGGGCATTTTTTATTTGGTTTTATCAATTGTTTTAAAAATATTTCCTTGTATAAATTTTGGTTGAAAATCAACTCTTTTCTATACAAAAAGGTGCATATATTACAGTGTTGTGTGCAATCTTAAACAGAGACTCTCTAAATAAATAAAGTAGAATGGGAATACTAAAATACATTAATGCTGGAGACCTTTGTATTGCTTATGAAGAAAGCGGTAATGCTGACGGAACGCCTGTATTACTTATGCACGGTTTCCCTTACGACATCAGAACCTACGATAAAGTTACAAAACTTTTGTCGTTAGATAACTGTCGTATAATAGTACCTTATTTGCGTGGTTACGGGCAGACAAAGTTTTTATCAACTGACACAATTCGCTCTGGACAACAAGCTGCATTAGCTTATGATTTGAAAGCGTTAATGGACGCCTTATCAATAGAAAAAGCAGTTGTAGGTGGTTATGACTGGGGCGGACGAGCTTGTTGTATTGTTTCTGCACTTTTTCCAGAACGCATAATAGGACTTGTTTCAATGGCAGGATATAACATTCAAGATATTGCAAAGTTTTCAGTGCCAGATTTCCCTGAAATTGAAATGCTAAATTGGTATCAATTTTATTTTCACAGTCAGCGTGGTCGTGCTGGCTTGACAAAATATAGGAAGGAACTTTGTAAAATATTATGGCGAAACTGGTCACCAACGTGGAATTTTGACGATGATACTTTTGATGTATCAGCAGTTTCATTTAACAATCCCGATTTTGTGGACGTTGTAGTACATTCTTACAGACATCGTTACGGACTTGTAAATGGCGACCCAAAATTTGAAGTAATTGAACAGTCATTACAAAAGCAACCAACCATAAAAGTACCAGCAATTATCTTGGACGCAAAAGATGATGGAGTTGAACCCTTTTCTGGAACTGGGAAGGACGCAAATTACTTTGAAGGTGGTTATGAAAGAAGAGTGATTAAAGGTGTAGGACATAATTTACCACAAGAAGCACCTGCCGACTTTGCCCAAGCGATTTTGACATTTGTTAGACGATGAAAGACTGCATACAACATGGGGTTTGGCAATAGCAGGGCTGGGCGTTGTTAGCTTCGGCAGTATTAACCAGACAACTTTTTTCAGGACGAGACAAGTCCGCTATCAGCTTTGGTTCCAGCTTGACGTTAGTAATTTAGCTTTTAGTTGCTATCTTCAACTTCGGTTTTTCAATCGGCTTCGGTTATCGGCTGGACGTTATAAAATGCCCTGCCATCGCCAAGCCCTGTTCGTTGTACACCATTTTATGGACAGACTATTAACAATAATATTTTTTATTCTAAGCCTATCTTTTTCTATCAATGGTCAAAATAAAAAAAATAATTTCGAATATATTTTTTCCAACTCGGATTCGGTATTTATCACGAGCCATGGGGATTTGCAATTCAGTAAAGGTCCAGGTAAAGGTTGGGATTATAAAAAGATAACAATAAATGGAAAGTATAATAAAGAAATAGTTCGAGAAATATTTAAACTTGATAGAATTTCAAAAGATAGCCTTTCTGCCATTTTAACGACACCGAATAACGATAGTATTATTGAAGACATACAATGTTTTGAACCACAACATTCGATTTTGATCTACAGAAATGGAAAATGTTCATACTTTGATATTTGCTTCGGCTGTAGACATTTTATTACTTCAAAAGACATAAAATTTGAAGATGATGATTTAAGTGATGAGACTTGGAACTCATTAGAATTATTTTTCCGAAATAGAAATATTAATTTTGAAATGCCGAAACGTGAAACTGATCAATGGGAAAATTAAGGTAAACGGATGCACAACAAAGCATTGGCTTAATCCATGCAAACGGAGGCCCCCTTCGCAGCAACGACTCCGGCACGGGACGTTGCGTTTAGTTGGCTCTCTTTATTATTTTCATCAGTTTCTCAAAATCTGGTGCACAGCAAATCATTATACTCCCTTTTTTTAATGTAAGATATTGTTGAAGAAATTTGATCTTAAACTCCACAACGACCTTAATTTTAATGTAGTTTCGATATGAAATTAATGTTATGGTGAAAACATTGGCAATTTTCGACATTAACAATTTTTAATGTCGAATTACAACAGATTTACAAACTTCGATATCTAAAAACAGGGATTTATCCGGAATTATAAGATTGATGTTATTTGCTCTATAACCCGGTCAAATTCCGGCTCACACCAGCTCACTTCCTCATCTTTTTTAAACCAGGTCATCTGCCGCTTGGCATATTGGCGGGTGTTAATTTTAATGATCTCCACGGCATCTTCCAGCAAAAGATCGCCGGCAAGGTGACCGAATAACTCCCTGTAGCCAACAGTTTGCAGTGCATTTAATTTTTTACAGGGAACAAGTTTTTTTACTTCTTCCAGTAGTCCTGCCTTTATCATGGCATCTACCCTGCTGTTGATATTTTTATGCAGTTGTTCTTTGGGAAGTTCCAGTCCGATTTTTATAATATTAAAATCACGCTGCTTTTTTTGCTGTGTCTGAAATTCAATAATTGATCTACCCGTGGAAAGTTTCACTTCCAAAGCCCTCATGAGCCGCTGTGGATTTTTTATTTCGCCTTTGGCAAAAAACAGCGGATCGGTTTTTTCTACTTCTTTTTGCAGCCATTCCAGTCCCTCCCATTCAAAACCGGCAATTATTTTTTCACGGATAGCGGGGTCAATAACCGGCACTTCATCAATACCATTGCAGAATGATTTTACATACAAGCCGGTACCACCAACCATTACAGCCACATCATTGTCCTTAAAAATATCATTGACCTTCTCCAATGCATACTGCTCAAATACAGCTGCATTCATTTCGTCTTTTATAGAGTGGGAACTGATGAAATAATGCTCAACCTGTTTCAGTTCTGCTGCCGAAGGTTTGGCTACACCAATATTCAGTTCCTTAAAGCACTGGCGGCTGTCGGCCGAAATAATCTTTGTTTTAAAGTGAAGTGCTGTTTGTACAGCAAGTGAAGTTTTACCAACCGCTGTCGGGCCAACGATTACGATGCAGGATTTGCCCATTTGATTTGTTTGAGTTTGTAAAGAACTCTTTAATATATATAAAAACGTGAGTCGTGAATTGTGAGACCTGAGAAAACCGACGGTAACTTAATTCTCTTCACTCCCGACTGACGACTCACCACTCACGCATTAAAATCCATCATTCGCTTCTTCTGTACCTGCTTCCTCTTCACCATCTGCTTCCACTTCATCTCCTTCCTCACTGAATCCGTCCGACATAGCATCTGGCTTCAGGTCGTATTTTTCTTCCATCTCTGCAAGGCGGCTGTCAACCAGGCCCTTTGTACCATACTGCGAAGGCGCAATACCTTCTGTACGTATACAGCATGGATAGGTAAGTTTTGTATTCTCTTCTTTTTCTACTGTTATCAGCTCAACCATAAAATGCCAGAACTTGTTAAAGTCGTATTCGTAAATGAATTTCTGGTTGGGATTACTGATCTCGGTTCCGATTGCTGTCTCCGACATGATCAAAGGTTCTACCTTATAATCCTTATCATATTTCTCAAGCGATATTTCACGGCCACGCAGCCAGTTATCATTGCTGCGGTAAAATGTTGCTTTATGCATCGAATCAAATTCGAAACATTTTAAAATACAACCATGCAGGTCGAAAAAGTTTTGTGTATGCCGGATGGCAACATCCCTGTACACACTGTCATCGTCTTCCCAATATATTCTGAATCGTAAGATAGCCATGCGGTAAAATTAAGAATTTAAAGTTAAAAACCTGCCTGCCGGCAGGCAGGTCAGGAATTAGATGCAGAAATTCCCAGTTCTTTAGCTTTTTCAAGCATAAAAGCATGGGCAGCTTCATATTCATTAGGAATTATTCCATCTAAAATGGCTTCTCTTATAGCATTCTTCAAATCCCCGACCGGTCTCGATGGCGGCAGATTAAAAGTTTGCATAATCATCTCTCCGGTTATTGGTGGCTGCCAGTTACGGATATGATCTTTTTCTTCCACTTCGGCACAACGCTTTTTCACCATTTCAAAATTTTCCTGGAAGCGTTTTACTTTGGATTTATTTTTTGAAGTGATATCTGCTGCACACAGGGTCATCAATGCATCAAAATCTTCGCCTGCATCAAATAACAAACGCCGGATGGCACTATCGGTAATATTTTCTTTTGTAAGACTGATTGGCCTCAGGTGCAGTTCCACCAGCTTACGTACAAATCTCATCTTCTCATTTTGAGGCAGTTTCAATTTCGTAAAAATTTTAGGCACCATTCTGCCGCCTACCACTTCATGTCCGTGAAATGTCCAGCCATGCCCTTCTTCAAATCTTTTTGTAGCGGGTTTGGCAATATCATGCAATACCGCTGCCCAACGCAGCCAGAGGTCATCTGTATTTTTTGCAATATTGTCAACCACCTGTATGGTGTGATAAAAATTATCCTTATGCCCGTGCCCGTCAATATACTCTGCACCGGCCAGGTCAACCATCTGCGGAAAAATAATTTTCAATAGTCCGCTTTTATACAACAGGTCAAAACCGATTGATGGTTTTTCACTCATCAGTATTTTGTTCAGTTCATCCGCAATGCGTTCGTCACTCACAATTTTAATGCGATGTGCATTTTCGCCAATGGCAGCAAAGGTTTCGGAATGTATGGTAAAATTCAATTGCGTTGCAAAGCGAATGGCCCTCATCATCCGCAGCGGATCATCGCTGAAAGTTTGTGCAGGTGCCAGCGGTGTCTGAATGTTTTTTTGTTCCAGGTCTTTAATACCATTGAATGGATCAACAAGTTCACCAAAGTTGCCTTTATTTAAACTGATGGCCATAGCGTTGATGGTAAAGTCACGCCGGTTCTGGTCATCTTCAATGGTTCCTGTTTCAACTGCAGGTTTGCGGCTGTCGAAATTATAACTTTCTTTTCTTGCTCCCACAAACTCTATCTCGAGGGCCCCATCCCAACCTCCCGATTTATCGGGACAGGCTCTCCCCGAAAGGGAAGGAACTGGAGTATTATTTGAGTCTGACTCATCATCGCTCCTTTTCATTTCTGCATCAACAGGAAATTTTATTTTTATCTGCGCTGTTCCAAAGTTCTTAAAGAAGTTGACTTCAGGTTTGGGATCAAATTTTTCAGCAACTTTTGCGGCCAGTTCAATTCCATCACCCACACATACAATATCCAAGTCCTTGGTTGGCCTGTCCAGTATCTTATCTCTTACAAACCCGCCAATTAAATAACATGGTACAGCCAACTCTTCCGCTGACTGAGCAATTTTTTGCAGAATTTCCAGTTCCTTATCGTTACATTTTATAAACATGCGTTGCAAAAGTAGGAATGTATGAGGGAATTGGGAATTAGGGGTTAGGAATTTAGATAAGGCAAGTGTCTTTATTCACCCATCAGAATACAATTACAAAAAAATAAATCTGGCATTATATGACCTAATTCCTAATTACAAATTCCTAATTCCTTTTCCGGCATTAATATTGACCTTATACACATCCACATAAAAAACAGCGAATTGCTGTGTGTTTTGACATTTTGACTATATATTGAGAAAATTATGGATAACAAGTTTTATTTGCAGGGCACTGAAGACGAAATGGAGTTTATGCCCATCATTCCTTTGAACGAAGATGATGACGGAAGTACTGATGACCAGCCGATTCCCGGCGAAATTCCGCTTTTAGCTTTAAGAAATACCGTACTCTTTCCCGGGGTAGTAATTCCTATTACTGTTGGCAGAGATAAGAGCATTAAAGCAGTTACTGATGCCTATAAGGCTGACAAATTGATAGGTGTGGTGGCGCAAAAAGACAGTACGGTAGAAGAACCAACTGTAAGTGACCTGGAAGATATTGGAACAGTTGCAAAAATTGCCAAGCTGATAAAAATGCCTGATGGCGGAACAACCATCATCATACAGGGACGTAAGCGCTGCAAGATTGAAGAGGTAACTGCTGATGATCCCTATTTTAAAGCGAAGATCCAGGTGTTAACCGATGAGGTATTAAAAGATGATGCAGATTTTGATGCAATGATCGGGAGCATCAAGGATCTTGCCGGGCAAATTATCAACCTGTCTCCCAACCTGCCCAGCGAAGCAGCTATTATTTTAAAGAATATAGAGAACCCTTCTTTCCTGATTCATTTTGTAAGCAGTAATTTAAACAGCGATATAAAAGATAAACAGCGCCTGCTGGAGATCGGCAATATTAAACCAAGGGCCGAACTGCTGATGAATTTAATGCAGACCGAACTGCAATACACCGAACTGAAAAACAAAGTAACCAATAAGACCCGTGCCGAGCTTGATAAACAGCAGCGTGAATATTTTTTGCAACAGCAGATGAAAGCCATCAAGGATGAACTGGGTGGCGATAATGTAGCTGAAGTAAAAGAGATGCTTAAAAAAGCAGAAACCAAAAAGTGGCCGCTGGCAGCAAAAGAAATGTTTACCAAAGGCGTGGAGAAATTAGAAAGGATGCATCCTTCAACACCGGATTATTCGGTGGTGTATAACCATTTGGATCTAATGCTCGATCTTCCCTGGGATGAATACACCGAAGATTCTTATGACCTGAAAAAAGCAAAAAAAGTTTTAGATCAGGATCATTATGGTATGCAGAAAATCAAAGAAAGAATTTTAGAATACTTAGCTGTACTGAAATTAAAAGGCGATATGAAATCGCCGATACTTTGTTTTCTTGGCCCTCCCGGAATTGGGAAAACAAGTTTGGGAAAAAGTATTGCAGCAGCCATTCAGCGCAAATATGTACGGGTAAGTTTGGGCGGCCTGCATGATGAGAGTGAGATACGTGGTCACCGTAAAACCTATATCGGCGCTATGCCGGGCCGTGTATTACAATCCATCCGCAAAGTAAAATCCAGCAACCCGGTAATGATACTGGATGAAATTGATAAGGTGGGTAGTGATCACCGTGGCGATCCTTCATCAGCCTTACTGGAAGTTTTGGACCCCGAACAGAACAATACTTTTTACGACAATTACCTGGAGCTTGAATACGACCTGAGCAAGGTTCTATTTATCGCCACAGCAAATAATTTAAGCAATATTCCTGTTGCATTAAGAGACAGGCTGGAAATTATTGACCTGAGTGGTTATGCCGTTGAAGAAAAAATAGAAATAGCCAAACGCCATTTAATGCCCAAGCAAAAAGATATGCATGGCCTTAAAACAAACAGTTTTAAACTGAGCGATGCAGTATTGGAAAAAATGATACAGGATTATACCCGTGAAAGCGGTGTAAGGGAATTAGACAGGCAACTGGCCAGCATCATGCGTTACCAGGCCAAAGAGTTTGTAATAAAAGGGAAACTGAAAGCCACCATTACCAATAATGATGTTGAAAAAATTCTGGGTAAACCAAAATACAGCAACGACCTGTACAAGATTGCCAATATGCCCGGTGTAGCAGTAGGACTTGCCTGGACCTATGTTGGGGGAGATATCTTATTTATAGAAACACAACTCAGCGAAGGCAAAGGCGAATTAAAACTTACCGGTAACCTGGGCAATGTGATGAAGGAAAGTGCCAGTACCGCACTTACCTACCTGGAAGCAAACTGCAAAAAAGTGGATATTGCTCCCGAAGAGTTTCATAAAAAAGATGTTCATATACATGTGCCTGAAGGTGCCGTACCCAAAGATGGCCCAAGTGCGGGTATAACCATGCTGTCGGCATTGGCAAGCGCCTTTACCGGCCGAAAAATAAAGCCTTATTTAGCTATGACAGGAGAGATTACCTTGCGTGGGCAGGTTTTACCTGTAGGAGGAATAAAGGAAAAGGTTTTAGCAGCCAGGAGAGCGGGTTTGAAAGAGATCATCATGTGCTGGCAGAATGAAAAAGATGTGATGGAGATCAACAGCCAGTATATTAAAGGCATTAAATTTCACTATGTAAAAACCATGCAGCAGGTACTGGATTTAGCTTTAACATAAAATTTATTAAAACTACACAACCATAAACCACAATTCATCGTAAGTATTGTAGTTAAACCATCAACAGGTTTCATGTTGGTTGTTTTAAGGGTTAAAGAAATTCCCCCTGATTCTTCAGGGGGAATTTAATTTTATACAATATCAGGTTAATGGTTATGCCCTGTTTCTATCCATCCAGTCAACTTCTTTATCGGTAGTAAATGCCTGGATAATTGCTATTAAAAATAAGCCGGCCACATTTCCTGCCATATAAGGCAGGCTGAAACAACGGTATGCCGAAATATCAATATCGAATTTTGTAAAAAAAGAGATCATATCCGATATCAAAACAAATACACTGACGGCTATGCCTGCCACAAATAATGTTTTTGAAACGAAACGTACGGCACTAACCGGGTGCTTTTTTGTTCTTTTAAAAAAGATAACATACACTGCCGAAAAAAGTGCCGGGGCCAATGTTACCACGCCCAGCCCGAAAATGATATCAACAATACTTGATGAAACCAGTTTTGATATGCCATAAAATGCAGCTACTGCAATTCCCAAAAAAACAGGTATGCACAGAAATAATAAAAAAATAAGTGCATATAATTTTGAATACTTAATAAACCTGTCTTCCATAAAGTTTATTTAAAATAACTCAGATTGGTTTTTGGAGTAAGCGCTGATAAAGTTTCATACATCAGCCTGATGGTATTTTCAATATCATCCTTATGCAGCATTTCAACAGTGGTGTGCATATAACGTAATGGAATTGAAATTAAGGCTGACGGGCAACCGTCGTTACTGTAGGCAAATGCATCAGTATCTGTACCGGTACTTCTGCTCACCGTATGATACTGTACCGGAATTTTATTTTTTTCTGCTGTCGTTTTTATAAAGTCAAGCAGTTTGTTATGCACCGCCGGGCCATAGGTTAATGACGGGCCGCTTCCACAACTGCATTCCCCTTCTTTTGCTTTATTGATCATGGGTGTTGTAGTATCATGCGTTACATCTGTAATGATGGCAACATCAGGCTTTATGCGGCGGGCAATCATTTCTGCACCACGCAAACCAATTTCTTCCTGTACAGCATTTACAATGTATAATCCAAAGGGCAATTTTTTCTTATTTGCTTTCAGCAAACGGGCAACTTCGGCTATCATAAAGCCACCAATACGGTTATCAAAAGCACGGCCAATTAAATAATTATATGCTATTTCTTCGTATCCTTCTTCGTAAGTAGCTACTGCGCCAATATGAATACCCAATGCCTCCACTTCTTTCTTATTACGGGCACCACAGTCCAGGAAAAGGTTATCAACCTTGGGTTGCGTTTCTTTGCTGTCGCCATTTCCCATACGGGTATGAATGGCCGGCCAGCCAAAAACAGCTTTTACAGATCCTTTCTTCCCATGAACAAGCACCCGCATGGAAGGGGCTATCTGGTGATCTACTCCTCCGTTACGCTTCAGATAAATCAACCCTTCGGGAGAAATATAGTTTACAAACCAGCTTATTTCATCAGCATGGGCTTCTATCACCACTTTAAAAGGAGCATTGGGATTAATTACCCCTACAGCCGTACCGTATGGATCTGTAAAAAAACTATCCACATGTGGCTTTATATATTCAAGCCATAATTTTTGTCCGCTGCTTTCAAAACCTGTTGGCGATGGGTTGTTGATATAGTTTTCCAGGAAACTGTAGGATTGATCTGTAAGTACGCTCTTTGCTTTTTTTGCTTTTGCCATAATAGTAATTTTATTGCCGCAAAATTACTTAAATACTGGCTATGAATGTTGCTAAAGCAGAAAATAACATCAGCCCGTCAACAATAAAATAATAAAAAATATAATCCCGCTTTTTGGCCGAATAAAAATAAACGGTCAGTAATGCAAGTGTTGAAACCTGCAATGCCAGCGATTGATAAAATGTTATTCCGTAATACCGGTAATAAAAGTTAGAGGCAAATAAAACTGCAAATACGGTATAAATAAGCATCCGCAGCACCAAAGGGCTTAAATCGGTTGCAAGGCTATGTAATCCCCGCATTTTATCAATCGCCTTATCCCTGTTATCAAAAATAATACAGAGCATCAGCATAAATAAAAACCGCCGGGTGAATACAAAAAGATCGGCATTATCCAGTAAAGAATACGTTTTCTGCATCGGAATAAATGCAGTAACATAGGCCCATGTAAAAGCCAGTAAAATGGTTTTTAAAACTCCGGCCCTTCGGGTAAAACGTAAAGCCTTAAACGGCAACAAGGGTATAGAGTAGATTCCTGTTAAAAGGACAGCTGTTAATACAAAGCTCAGTGGCAGCGCCGATTGCAGTAAACAATAAAGCAGGCCGGCAGCGGAAAATATAAGTAAACTTATTCCTGTTGTTTCTTTTTTTAATACCACTAAGACTGAATCTTTTTCAACAAAAGCCAGTTTACTTAATATCCAGTAAAAATTATAACTACTGAGTGTGGCAAAAAAAATAAACCCGTAAACAAAAAAATTGTTATTAAGATGCAGGAGTTGCCCTGTCTGGAACGCAAGGGCAACAGCACAAAAGGCAATAAAAATGGAATGTGATAAGATGAAATGAAGCCATTTCATTAAAAACACTGATAATAAACAGGCTCAGCCGTTACAATGACATTGCTCTTATTTTTTGCAAAATCCTTTACATAAACTTCAAAATATACAGTATCAATATGGAGGCCTCCACCCGGAATTGGATGACAGTTTAGTACTCCAGCATTGGCAACATTTATATCAACTTCAGCCTGAAAATTGCTTTTTGTGGCTGTTTGCAGGGGAGGAAATGCCAGAGAGTCAAAATCATTGGTCAGCAAATTTTTTAAATACACAAATGCAGTGTCAGTTGAACCTATGCCGATATCACCTTCAGCATCAGTGATCCCGATTGTAAGAATAAGCGAAGTAGTTGTATTATTAATTGCTTTGGGAGAAATAGATTTATAGTCTATTTGAGGAGCTGTTGTAAATTTATCTTTCTTACAGGCTGCAAAAAGAAAAATGGCTATGGTAAATAGTAAACTGTATCGCATCTTTGTGTTTTGTTTGTCAAATTTACTGATTGAAATTGAAACATCCCGTTAAAAATAATGACCTCTCAGAAAGGCTATTTGCTGCTTCGCCGGATAATTTTAATGAATTAGCCATTGAAATGTTTCAATTTCAATATCAGAATAACACATTATACCGCCATTATTGTGATTCCTTAAAGATCCGTGTTGATGCCATTGATATATTAGAGAAAATCCCTTTTTTACCCATTTCTTTTTTTAAGACACATACCGTAACAACAACTGAATTTGAAGCCGAAACTGTTTTTGAAAGCAGTGGAACAACACAAACAGTTAATAGCCGGCATTATTTAAAGGATGCAGCGATTTACAGGAAGAGCTTCTTAGCCTGTTTTGGAAAATATTACGGGCTTCCAAATCATAAATGTATCCTCGGGTTATTACCTTCTTATTTAGAAAGAAAAAATTCATCCCTGGTAATGATGACTGATGAGTTGATAAAGGCGAGTGATAATGATTTAAGCGGATTTTATTTATACGACCATGAAAAACTGCACCGCACTTTAATACACAACGAAATATTAAAATCGCCTACCCTGCTTATTGGGGTTACATATGCACTGCTTGATTTTGCTGAAAAATACCCCATGCAATTGCGGAATACAATTGTAATGGAAACCGGGGGGATGAAAGGAAGGCGTGAAGAATTGACCCGGCAACAGGTGCATGAACAATTACAAAAACAATTAGGGGTGAGCCTGGTGCATTCTGAATATGGAATGACGGAATTATTATCGCAGGCCTATTCCAAAGGCGATGGCATTTTTCATTGCCCGGGATGGATGAAAGTTTTAGTAAGAGACGGAGACGATCCTTTTCATGTGCGGACTGCTGCTGATGTAAAAGATAAGCCGCTGCCAGGTGTATTAAACATCATCGACCTGGCCAATATATATAGCTGTGCATTTATCGCTACGGATGATATTGGCCGCCTGCATGCTAATGACAGTTTTGAAGTGTTGGGAAGAATGGATACCAGTGATATACGTGGCTGCAGTTTAATGCTGTTGTGATTATTACTCCACATTTTATTCAGTAATTATAAAAAACCATTTTTGGTTGGATTTTTTTAAGTCAATATCCTTATCTTTGCAATCCAAAAATTAAAAAGAGCTGAATCGACAGCACAGTTGGCAGAGCATCGCGATTTTATCGGGAGGGCTCTGGAAAAAAAAATGATTTGGTAGCTCAGTTGGTAGAGCATCCCGATTTTATCGGGAGGGCTCTGGAAAAAAAAATGATTTGGTAGCTCAGTTGGTAGAGCAATACACTTTTAATGTATGGGCCCTGGGTTCGAGTCCCAGCCAGATCACAAAGGAATTCAGCAATGAGTTCCTTTTTTATTATGCCATATTGCTATATCATATATTCACAAAAACTCAGCAAGTACTATATCGGAGCCTGT
>Ga0138256_10000916_pt1 | contig 31805 bp, 20 predicted proteins | sample KNB2016incub_MG_FD_105486 | JGI IMG/M metagenome (GOLD analysis project Ga0138256, IMG submission 105486) | Active sludge microbial communities from wastewater in Klosterneuburg, Austria - KNB2014incub_MG | ecosystem: Engineered > WWTP > Activated sludge > Unclassified | place: Austria... | reverse complement strand
CGTTCAACGGTCCAAAGTGAGTGTGGAAATTAACGTAGTGCATGTGCGGACGCTCGATCGGCTGAACCGAGTGACAACTGCCGCAACGGCGCTGCATGGTCTGCAATGGCAGCTCCACAGGAAACACGCCGCTGCCCAGAGCTGCATAAGTTCCCGGATACGTCGTACTCGTTTCGATCCAGAGGCGTATCGTCTTTCGCTGTACTTCGGAAAGCAAAGCGCCGTGGTGAGTCCCGTCAATCAACGTCATTAGTCGACTGGCAGAGCTGCCGATCGCGCGAGGAAGCTGTTGTGAATACGGTTTGTTGCGGCCATCGGCGATGAGACCACGCTTCACCATGGTCCAGTAGCTGACGGAGTAAACGGGTGTGTGGTCACCGGTCAGATCCACCTGTCCTTCCCAGCGGTCCGGATTGTGACAGCCAACGCAGTGCTGATCGAGAATGGGCTGAAAATCTCGGGGATAGTCGATCACGTCTGGGACATCGCTGATCGGCTCGACTCGGCTGGGCTCGCGGCTAAGAGCCATCACGCCCGGCTGGAAGCGAGGCGTCTGAGTACGTTGTTCATGGCAGCCGATGCAACTTGTTTTCTCGCCCGGCTGGAGTGTCACAAAACTCTGCATCCGCTTGATCGACAGATCGTCCTTGTCCAACGCGACCATAAACAGCGATCGCAGTGCGGGCAGCTCCATATACGCCGAGCCGTCTGCTTCCACAGGCACAGTGCCCAGAATTCTTGCGAGGGTGAATGTTCCACCGATGCTCAGCGGATCCTGACCACCCGAGAAATTGACCGGCTTGGCCAGTTGTTCCAGAATCAACAACTTCTTGACGTCTCCGCGCTGAACCCCATCCATGGCGCGGCCATTGTAGATGTCTGCCAGCACAAGCTGGCCGTTTGGATCCTCAAGTTTGACTCGTGACGGCAGTATCCGTTCGCGCGGTCGGCCAATCAACGGTCGCGGCTCATGGCATTCCAGCGCGTCACCGTTCTGACCGGCACGATAGATCAACTCCGTGCTACCCTGGTCATCCATCACATGAATGCCTTCGCGGTCGGCGACCAGAAAGCAGCCCTCCGTCACTCCATACGGATCTCGGAACAGTTTCTCACTGATCCGCCTGGTCGTGGTCTGCACATCCGGCCCAGCACTGGGATCCACGATCGTGACGTGTCCCATGTGCTCGGGCTGACCGTGTCCCGGAGAAAACGAAGCCACGACTTTGTTCGTACCAGCAATTGGCTTTGCGTCCAGCATGGCAATACCACCAAGTTCGTTGCCGTAATACACCATCTGGCTGGTTCCATCAGGATTGACCGTCCAGAGATGGTGGAAATGAACCTGGCTGCGATCGACGTACTCCCAACGCATATACAGGATGCGTCCATCCGGCAACACCCATGGCGTATTGTCGTGGTCGTTGTTGCTGGAGATCAGACGGATGTTCGTGCCGTCGCCATCGCAGCGGTACAAGGTGGCGACGCGACTGATCCAGCAGTTCACGACCCGCTGGCAGCGACTGGAACAGAACATGATGCCGCCGTCAGGCAGATAGGTCGGCTCGATGTCATCGTCTGAGCCATCCGTGAGCTGGACGAGGCCGCTGCCGTCGCTGTTCACCTCATACAAATGAAAGTTGTCGGTCCCTCCCTTGCGATAGGAAAACAGAATTTTGGTCCCGTCGTAGTACACCTGAGGATCGCGAATTCCTCCCTGAGGATCGTCCAGTACGACAGTGACTTCGCCGGTGCGCAGATTCAATCGACACAGACGACCGCCATCGCCAAACCCCTTCCGCTCCGGAGCATTGCAGTAAAAACCAAAGTTGACGTACCAATGATCGTCGCCGGACACGCGCGTGGTGAAGATGATTTCATCCACTCCTGCCAGCGGACCATCCAGCAGTGTTTTGAGCAACGTTCCCGACGCCGGTCGTTCCTGCAGCGGGGCTCCCGACAGATCATGGGGGATGGCCAGGACCAGGCAGCAGCACACGGAAATCAGCGCAGGCTTGAGTGCAATCGTATTCATCGTTTCGTCTCGACTATAAGGAAAGCAAATACGCGACCAGATCATCGATTTCCTGTTCGGTAAGCCCCTCGGTCTCTCCATGACTCCGCTTTTCGTTGTCGATGGTGAGGACATCCTTGAGCGTGAGGGCACGCCCGTCGTGCAGGTACGGGGCGGTGCGGTAGGCTTCGATCAGCGACGGCGTGTTGTAGCGACCATCCGGCTCATTCGCGCTGAGTACGCCGACGTTGTGCATTTTGTTGTCCGTGAAATACGTTCCGGAGTGACATCGCGAACACTTCGCACCGCCTTCAAACAACACCTTGCCACGCGAGGCCTCTTCGGTCAACTTGCCGTCTGGTGTGAGATGCGGGCTGGGTACAGGACGCAGCGAAGTGAGATACGCGAACAGGTCTTCCACCTCCTGTTCGGTGGGTACGATCATGTTGGTGGAGTCCAGACCGCCTCGGGTGCAGGCGAGCGATGACTCCATCGTCGCGCGGCGATTCATCGGCTCGGTCTTGTCCAGGTACAGCAGGCTCATGGTGTCTTTGGCGTTGCCGATTCCGTCCCCCAGAAAATCCCACCGTAGCCCATCAATTCGTCCTTCGTTCGCATGACAGGACGCACAACTGTGCCAGCGCTGAAAGGCGTGCGTGGCGTCGTGAAAAATGGTCTCGCCACGCCGTATGGAATCGGGCTCCAGTGGCGGCCCGAGCGACATCGTTCCCAGCAGCCGACCATTGTCGGCGTCCAGCGCTGCGACGGAGCCGGAATAGTAATTGGCCACAAAAAGCTGCCGGCCGTCGGGAGAGAGTGCCAATCCGCGTGGACCCGTTCCGCCCGAATCGAAGCGGCGGATGGCTCCGGCAATGTAAAGTGCGGTGAGATCGTTTTCGAGGTCCGCGATATGGCCAGGATCCTGCTGGATCTGCACCCAAATGTTCGCTCGTGAACCATCCTTCAGCGCCACCAGAGTCTCAGGCACTTTGCCGTTGAGCAATTCGTGGACGAGGCCGATTTCAATCGCAGAAACTTCATGGACGCCCGTATGGCTGATCCACAGTCGCCTGCCGTCCTGCGAACAAACGACGCTGTGAGGGTCAGCGGCTCCCTGCGTCAAATCGTCGAGTAACAAGGTGGCTCGACGCGAACCGCTGGCAATCTCGATGATACTGAGCGCGAAGGTGTTTACCCATCCGCGTTCGAGTTGTGTGATTGGCAGATTGAACCGACCCAGACCGTGGACCACATACGCCCACGTGCCATCGGGGCTGATACACACACCGGGAACCATCGTTGATCCTGGAGGCAGTTTCACCGTCGATGCCAGTTCCAGTGTGCCGCCGTCGATAATGTTCACTTCGGCCGACAGCGTCGGATCGGTGCCTCGACCGTTGGCCAGCAGGTTCGTGACGACAATAAACTTCTCATCCGGCGTGACCGCCAAACAACTGGGTTCGCGGCTGACCGGAATTTCTTTGAGAACACTGGGAGGATTTTGATTCAGATCAATTACGGAAACCGTGTGACGGTCCTGATTGCCGACATACAGTCGCTGCGACGTTTTGGCGACGGCCACTGCGGTCGGCCATTTTCCCACCAGGATTCGCGAAGTGACCGTTTGAGTCTTCGCATCGATCACGGCCACGCTGCCTGCTCCGTGTTCCGCCACGTACAGCGTGTTTCCATCGCCAGACAACGCCAACCCCTGCGGATGGCCGCGCAACGGGATCTCGTTGAGCGTCGTCATCTTCGCGGCGTCGAGTATCACTAGGCTTCCGCCCGGGCGATCGGTGACGTAGACGGTCTGACCGTCGAGCGAGGTGATCACGCTGAATGGCGACCGATAGACGGTCGGCTTGGACACGTCGGACGATGATTTTTCCTGCGCCAACGCCATGTGACATGGCACGGACGCTGCTCCGATCATCACAGTAACGACGATCGCTCGAAACACAACGGCTCGGGTCGTTCGCATCATGATTGGTGTCTCCTCGGAAGGTTTTGTATCTCCGCGAACGGCATTTATCATCGCCATGACTTGCCCGCCCCGGCTATATGCACTAAACTAGACGTGCATTGTACGGTTTAGTGATTCGTCGGGCAAGTGTGAACGCAGCTTAAATGGCAATGCGCACGATGTGTGGCTGGATTTTTTTCCCGTCGGGCTGCCAGTCGGAGATCATGTCCAGGACGATCCATGAATGCTCGTCGGCAGTCGATTCCTCCATGATCATCAGAGTTCGCGATCGACGCTGCTCGGTCGCTGCTTCAGGGGCATCAAGAAACTCCTGCGGCACGAGGATCTGGCGCGATGGCGGATCGGCGTCGTTCGCGACGAGTCCCGCAGCCAGAATCTGAATAGTGGCACCTTCGAGCTGACCAGTGTAGACGGCAAAACGCAGCGAAGCGTTGGCTGCGAGTTGTCTTAGTTCCGTAAAACCTCGTTCAGCAAGTTTTGCTTCCGCAACGTCAAGGAACGATTGCCACGACTTGTCTGGCTCGGCTGATGTCACATCCTGAAGCAGGTCCAGCCCCGCCACGATGATGTTTTCATCGAGTTCCTGTGCCTTCGACAAATCCAGCAGGGCGTCATCACGACGACCGAGTCGCAACCGGGCAATCCCGCGATTCATCCAGGCTTTCGCATGCCGTTCGTCCGTCGCAATGGCTTGCGAAAGATCAGCCTCGGCGGCGGCGTAGTCTGCGGATTCCAGACGCGCGTTTCCACGCTGAAACCAAGCCTCGACATCCTGAGAAGCGATCTCAATGGCCTTTGTGTAGTCGTCAATGGATTTTTGCGTTTCGCCCAGATCGTGAAAGCAAAGCCCCCGATTTCGCAGCGCCAATGCGTCACCAGGGTTGAGGCTGATCAGCCGGGAAAACGATTGAACGGCCTCTTCGAAACGTTTCAGCTTTGCAAGCACGACACCGTGGTTGTTGATCGCTTCGGCATAAGTCGCATTCAGTTCAATGCACTTCGCATAGTCTTCCAGCGCACGTTCCAGCAGATTTGAATGCTCATAAGCAACGCCGCGAAGGTAGAAGACGTCGGCACGCTGCGGAGATGCATCCACCACTTTGGTGTAGAGCGGAACGGCTTCAGCGAGCTCCCCTCGTTCCACATGGATTCTGGCACGTTCCAGAGTGACCTCAGGAGCGTCCGGGTTGGCGGTGCATCCAACCAACAGCAGGGTTGTCAGACAGAGTGTGGCGACATGGCAAGTCGGCAACACAACGTTTTCGCGGGTCGGCATGGCAGGTTAATCTCACCGATCAAACGGACTTGGGACTTTGAAGAAAAAGGAGTTTGGCACGTCGTCGCCACGCTGCGGAATCGGCAAATGACAGGTAGCCAAACGTCATGATGAGTCCAAACGTCCACATGCCAAGAAACGCCCCGATCCCGAAGTGCATCAGCGTACCCATCGTCAAAATCAGCGGTCGGAGTCGTGGGTTCCACACAAGCGAGATAAACGAGATTTCCCAGGCGATCGTGATATGCGCGATGAGGAACGGCAGCCAGGGAACCCACGCCATCCAGGTGAGGTCGATTGTCTGATACTCGGCGTTCGCCAGGACATTCCACATGGCTTCGCCAGTCCACCATGTCGGTCCCTTTAACTTTGAAAATCCGGCCCAGAAATACACAGCGCACAGGTGGAGTTGCAGTAATCGCATCGCAACGCGAGCAGACGAACTCAGCACGGGCGTACTTGGCAAGCCTTTCCTCGCCAGTCGTTTTTTTCGGAACCACGCATCGAGCGACAGCGCCGCGCCAGATGGTCCGATCGCCAGGTACAAACACAGCATCCCCAGAACCTGGTCCAGTCCAAAATTGGCGACCGGCACGCGCTGGGAATAGGAGATCGTGATTAGAAACGCCAGGATCGATGTGACACGCGTGGCAACACCCAGCAGAAAGAGAACGGAGATTGTCAGACAGGTCCAGTGAGCCGTCCACATCCAGCTGTCGGGAATCCATTTCCAGAAGCAAAAGATCCAGCGTCCGGCCTGTAACTCATTTATCGCTGCCAGCGGCTGAAGTCCGTCTGCGGAAAAGAAGGCGTTCAGATCAAGCGACCAAACGGCAAGGTTGTAGGTCAGCATCCATCCGGTCAGGATCCGGATCAATCCGAGCAGGAACGGGTCGGCGGGGGTGAACCAGAACGACTGCCATGCCTCTGCCGCAGCGAAAACCGTATTTCGCGACCACGACAAAGCACTGCGGAGAAGAACAGTAAACATTGGAATACGATCAAGAGGAGTCGGCTGTCAAATTCCGTGGCTGACAGCGATTTTGAATCAGTGAGAGGCTTCACGCGGTTCCGTTGTCGCGTCAAGTTGATAAATACCGACTGGTTCTTCCGAGAACGTTTCAGCATCCTCCAGCTGGCCTCCTGCCTGAATACGAATGATCCCTGATGGCTCATGCAGGACGCGGTTGATGGCGACTGTTGTGGCATTGCACTGGCCGCCAAAATGCCTTGCATACGCCGGATACACGGCGTCCTGAAATTCGTCGGGAAAGCCAACGATATTCTCTGACAGCATGAAGTAGCGATGATAAAGCAGACGCGGGCGAATTTCGATGTCCGGAATTCGTCGGACAAGCGGCACGTCACCGGGACGTTGCATGGTGAATGACGTCAGCGTGCTCGCGCCGGGGTCCGGCGCAAAGAAATGGTAACCATGGTCCAGGAACAGCAATTCGTTGTAGCGGGCCGACAACCGCTGCCCGTCCACCAGCAGCGGTGATACCGGAGGCATGAATGCGGGGGCCACGAATACTGAGAACACATGGTACACAAGCCAGACGTTCACAGCCCAGAAACTGACTCGGCGCGCAGCCCGAGCGAATCGGGTTGGCTTTGGGGCAGGTGCGGGAGTGACGGCGTCAGTTTCCACGACAGACTTTCGAAGAACCGGGAAAAACAAAGCGGGGCAGCTTTCGAGGCTCCGCCAGAATAGTCCCGCCCGACACCTGCGGCAACAACCGAAGTGCTTCAGGCAAAAATTTCCACGATACCGCCTGCCTGTTCATTATTCGCGCTACAAAGTGCGCGAGGTGTTGCAAGGAAGCGGTGAGTCACAGAAGTAAGCACCCATGCGTAAATCTTTGGGCATAACTTGGCGAGCGGTGGGTGTCAGCCCACCGAGTTTCCCGCATTTGACTCGGAGGGCTTACGCCGCTCCGCTCGCCGCGTCTGCGGCGACCGGGGATGTCACTCCCCTGATTGTGAATCCTGCGATTATGCCATTTAACTTGTGCATGGGTGCTTACTTCAAAAAGCCCCCATTCGTTTGTCCCCATTCGGTTGACAACCCACACAAGCAGGACATGCTGTCAGATCATGACGCGGAAATTACTTGCGGTCGAAAAATCTTCTCAGCATTACAAGATCTCAATCGTTTGCCGTGCAAAGTGACTGCCAATGGCCGTTGGACTCTTGAAGTGTTTTGCTCACAAAGCAAGCCAGATTAACGGGGCGAATTTTGCATTTCATTTGACGGATGATGCCTGTTGGGCCATGATTCTGATTCTCACCTTTCCAAACTCCTGCCTTTGAAAAACTGTGAACATGAACAACGATCCCAAAATCTGTGCTAATGCGTCTCGTCGGCAGTTCTTTCATTCCTCGGCGCTGGCGACAGTTGGGCTCGCCGCTGTGGCAAATTCACTTGCTGCCGGTTCGAGTGCGGAAGATAAGAAAATCATTGTTGGCATCATGGGCGTCAACCGCGGTTCCGCTCTTGCGCCACTGTTTGCCAGCGTTGCCGGGGTGGAAGTTCGCTATCTGTGCGACGTCGATAGTACCCGGCTGGCGGCCTTCCACGAATCGTTTGCGAAGACCGTCGATTACGATGTCAAAACAGTCGGTGACTTCCGCACGATGCTGGATGATCCGCAACTCGACGTCCTTGTCTGTGCGGCACCCAATCACTGGCACGCGCCGGCCAGCATCCTGGCCTGCCAGGCGGGGAAGCATGTCTATGTCGAGAAGCCTTGCTGCCATAATCCTCGCGAAGGCGAAATGCTGATTGAGGTGGCTCGAAAGCACAAACGCTGCGTGCAGATGGGCAACCAGCGCCGCAGCGGTGAACAGATCATTGAGGCTATGAACCTGCTGCATGAAGGTCGGATTGGTAACGTCTATTACAGTCGCAGTTGGTACGCCAACAGTCGCGGACCGATCGGACACGGAACGCCTGCTGAGGTACCTCCGCATCTTGATTATGAACTCTGGCAGGGTCCGGTGCCGCGACAGCCGTACACGTCGAATCGACTGCATTACAACTGGCACTGGTTCTGGAATTACGGCAATGGCGAACTCGGCAACAACGGGATTCATTCGCTCGACCTGTCACGCTGGGGTTTGCAGGTCGACTATCCGATTCGCGTGGTGTCCTCTGGCGGTCGCTACTGCTTTGATGATGATCAGCAGACGGCTGATACGCATGTCGTGTCGTTTGAATTTGAAGGCAAAAAACAGATCAGCTGGGAATCCCTCAGCTGCAATCGCTACGGTCTGGATGGCACCGGTTTTGGCGCAACATTTCATGGAGACAAGGGCAGTCTGTATCTCAACTCATGGGGCTACAAAATCTTCGACGAGAAGGCAAAGGAAGTTGTAAGTGTCGATGGCAAAGACGGGTTACAGGCTCACATTGAAAACTTTCTGGACGCGATCCGCAACGACGATCCCACCCAGCTGCATTCGGAGATCGAAGAAGGACACAAATCGACGGTGCTTTGCCACCTCGGCAACATGGCTCACCGCACCGGCGATTCTCTTCGCTGCGATCCCGCCAACGGACATGTCGTCAACAGTGAAGACGCTATGAAGCTTTGGCAGCGAGACTACGAACCGGGCTGGGCACCGACGGTGTCCTGAATCGCATACTCAACTGAGTTTATGCAGCCATGCACAAGTTAGGATCGCTTGATGAATTACAGTCGTGATTGAATCATCTGCGGTATGTGTGTGTCGCTGAAATTGGATGCAGCCCAATACGCAGTGTTTGAGTGCAATTCCGTTTGCGTTCCGGCCCAACGGGCCAGCCATAAGTCAGCCCAGGGCAACGCCCTGGGTTTGGGGATGTCAGGCACAAAAAGCCCCAACGGGGCGGACCTAAGAAGATTCGAGCTAGTCACTGTAAAAATTAGTGCCGCCCCGTTGGGGCTGGAAGTCATCGCGTGGAAGATTTCCCAGGGCGTTGCCCTGGGCTGACATAGAGTCGTCCCGTTGGGCCTGAAAACAGGACGCCAGGTCCGGCTGATTTGCAAACTTGAAGTTTGAGATTTCAAGTCACAGATTCAGGGGACGGAGCCAGGATCCAGATTTCGCTGAAGTCAATGGGCTGTTCGGAGCGGTAGTGTTCGTGGCGGATGAGTTCCAGGATGGCGAGGAAGATGCCGACAATGCGAGACTGGATTTTCTCACCGGTGAACAGTGAGCTGAATGGAACACGGCCCTCAGCCGCGACTCGCTCACGGATCAATTCCTGGAACACGCCGATCGGTGTCTCGTCCATGCGAATACTGCCTTCACGTTCGAGATCCGGCATTCGCACGATTCGCGACAACGCGCTGACAAGGTCCCAGAGTTCGACTTCGCGGATGCGGTCGTCAGATCGGTCGCGTTTGATAGTGGGGCGGTCGCTGCTGAGCCGCGGATAGCGTTCGAGCCATTCGGAAGCGCGTTCGTCCAGGAGTTTGGACGCTTCTTTGTACCGACGATACTCCATCAGTCGCGCGATGAGGTCGCTGCCGGATTCTTCTTCCGGGGCCTCGTCCACGATCTGCGTCTGCGTCGGCAGAACTTCGCGACTCTTGATTTCCAGCAGCGTGCTGGCCACGACGACAAAGTCTCCGATGAGATCAAAATCAAGGAACTCAAGAATATCCAGGTACGTGACAAAATCGGCGGTGATCGTGGACAGTGACAATTCGCAGACATCGACTTCTGTCTTGCGTACCAGATACAGCAGCAGGTCGAGCGGACCTGCGAAGAACCCGGTGTCGATACGGTATTCGGTGAGCGTCATGAACGGGTGACTCGAAGGACGATGGATCTTGGTTCGGCAAAAACTGCCGATCGGGCGCAGCGTGTTGTGAAACGTCTTCTTAGTCCTCTGGTCGAAAGTTCGACCCCAATGGCCTTGTGCCATTGGTGAAGATGATGGTGGGCTAAAGTACCAACAGCCTCATTTTCCCTGTCCTGCCGCCGAAGGCGGCAGGACAGGGAAATTGGGGTGGGTTATTGACGTGACTTTCCAGATCACCATCACATTCATCGATCCGGGCGAGCAGGCTGTCGATTTAGTGCGTTTTACTAACCCGAAGCGCCAGCGAAGCAAACACTTCACGCGGAAGGGCGGACGTAACCTGTTTGCCTCGCTGGCGCTTCGGGTTAATATCAGGACAGTTTGCGCAACTTCAAAACTAGCGCTTCGGGTTGGTATTAAATCAACAGCCTGCGAGCCGGATGGCGTCTTTAACAGCAGCTTTACACAGAATCGGCCTCACAACCGTTACAACTGGAACGAAAGTGGCACGTCGGGGACAGTCCGGGAGAAATGTGAATTCAGGCTGTCGCTGTCGCCGCTGTCCAGACCGTCCGGTGGACTTGCGACCGGTTCGCTTCGTGGCGAGTTGCTTCGCTGTGACAGTCAGTCAATAATGTGGTGTCGAAGTTTTAGTCAAAGCGTGAGCAAAACGTCAAAATCCCTAAAGATCGCTCAGGAAATAACTGGCGATTTTGGGGTCGCAGGGCAGGCTTCCAGCCTGTTTGTTTGCAGAAGACTGGCTGGAAGCCTGTCCTACTTATTTCTCGATCGATCCCAAGCTGGATCGGAGTGTTTCATGAATCGTCGCTGGTTTATGGTTTGCTGCTGGGTAATTGTCTCGACTCTGCAGATCGCCGTCGCGGTGGAGACTCCGGAGGTGTTTTCCGTCTCTCCGCTAACGGAGAACGAACAGATCGTCGTGGATTCGATTCAGCAGAAGCAGGTTCTTGAAACCGTTTCGTTTCTGGCGTCGGATGATATGAATGGTCGCGACACACCGTCGGAGGAACTGGATGCGGCGGCGACTTATGTGGCGGAACGTTTTCGGAAAGCGGGTCTGGAAGGACTTGGCCCCGAGGGGTCTTTTTTTCAAACCACAGAGTTGTTCCGCACGGCCGCTCCCGAAACGACCGCAGTTCTGAAGGTTGATGCAACTGAGCCAGTACATCTCACGATCTTGATCGGAACGATCGATCCGATTTCGGCGAACGGTGCGGTGCGGGTCGGCGATGGTGGGGAAGGAGATCCCGGCGAGAATGGCGAGAAGGTACAACTCGTCGAGATCGATGAGTTGCCTCTCCCACCTCAGGCTGCGGACAACCCGATGGCAGCGCTGGTGACGTATATGCGCCGGACCGCTCCGCTGGTTCGGCAGGGCGTGAAGGTTGTTTTGGTGCGAGTGGCCGACGACAGCATTCTGTACGACGCGGCTGCATCTCTCCGTCAGAAAGCGATTGCGATCCCGCCTCAGTTTGAACCGAAATGCGCAATCGTTCTGGTTTCTGCGACTCAGGCGTTGGAAGGCCATGTGACGATCAAGGTTCCCGCCAATGTGCGCACAGCAACTCCCGTGCATAATGTTATCTGTGTCCTTCGAGGCGGCGATGCGGAGGCGGCGAAGCAAGCGGTTCTTGTGTCGGCGCACCTGGACCATATCGGTCCGGCGCAGCACGGCGCGGACAAAGTCAACAACGGCGCCGACGACAATGCATCGGGAGTCACGGGCGTGCTGATGCTGGCCGATGCTTTTGGGCGACTGGAAGAGCGTCCGAAGAGGTCGATCATCTTTATGACATTCTGGGGCGAAGAAAAAGGATTGCTCGGATCGAAATATTTTGCCGAGCATCCGCTTTGGAACCTGGACGACATCGTGGCGAACGTCAATCTCGAAATGATCGGTCGCCCCGAGGAGAATGCGGAAGGAAAAGCCTGGGGTACGGGCTGGCCCCATTCGAATCTCGGACCTCAAATGGCTGTCGGAGCGGCGCGCACGGGTGTGACAATTTTCAATCACGAGCAGTTCGGCGAGATGCTGTACGGGCGGAGCGACAATGCCTCGTTTGTGGCCAAAGGGGTGATTGCGCACAGTTTTTCCGCCGGTTCGCTCCACACCGATTATCATCAGCCGTCTGACGAAGTATCGAAACTCAATATTCCCCATATGACCAAAATTATCCAAGGCCTGTTCGCGGGAATCCTGCCGATCGCTCGCGGGGAACTGACGCCGAAGGCTACTCCTTGAAAGCAACTCCGCAGTCTGGCAGCCATCGAAATAAACAGCGAGTTGCCAACAAGATTGCTTACGGTCGAATCATTTGGCGATTGCTGCTATTGTTCGCCTTTCAGCACTGGCGGACTGTCGATATTTAATCGAAAATCGTGATCCGCGAGGCGCTAGCCGCAGGTTTCACCCACGATTTTCAGGCAATCACCGGCGGCTAGCGCCTTGCCGCTTACTAAACAGACAGCCTGCCGGGGGCGTAAGAATTTGGCGCACGGCTGGTCAGAAACGGGACATCAATCATATGGCAAAGTGTTTGGTCACTGGAGGAGCGGGATTCATCGGCAGCCATTTGACGGAATTGCTGCTGCAGCAGGGGCACGTTGTCATTGTACTCGACGATTTATCGACGGGGCGAGCGGACAACCTGAGCGCGGTGCGGCACAACAGCCGTCTGGAAATTCGGAATGGATCGATCACTGATCCAGTGGCCCTCGGCGAAGCAGTCCACGGTGTCGAGATGATTTTTCATCTCGCGGCGGCGGTTGGAGTGAAACTGGTCGCGGACGATCCAGTTCGCACGATTGAAACCAACATCTATCCGACAGACCAACTGTTGCGACTGGCGGTGCAGGGCAAAGTCAAAAAATTCTTCCTCGCATCGACGAGCGAAGTCTACGGCAAACATCCTGGTGAATCGTGGGTCGAGGACGACGATCTGCACCTTGGCCCGACAAGCCGTCCCCGCTGGGCGTACGGATGTTCGAAAGCGATTGACGAATTTCTGGCGCTCGCTTTTCACCGCAAGTATGGTTTGGGCGTGACAGTGGGAAGATTCTTCAATGTCGTGGGACCACGCCAGGTCGGTAATTACGGGATGGTCGTCCCTCGGTTTGTCGATGCCGCACTACGGCATGGACCGGTCATTGTCTATGACGATGGATCACAGGTTCGCTGTTTTGCGCATGTGTCTGAGATCACGCAGTGCCTTACGAAGCTGATGCAGGTTGATGCGGCCGAAGGAAAAGTCTTCAATATCGGCAGCGATCAGCCGGTGTCCATTCTGGAGCTTGCGAAGCGCGTGATTGAAAAGGTTGACCCGAAAGTAAAAATTGAGTTCATGCCCTATAATCAGGCGTACAGCGAAGACTTTGAAGATGTTCAGCGGCGGGTTCCGAACGTGGATCGCCTGTTTTCAGCAATTGGCCAAAAACCTACAGCGGGGCTGGATACAATCCTCGACGACATTATCGCCTGGAAGCGGTTTCAGGCGGCGAGGACTCCGCTGAGTTGACAATCTGCGACGGATTCGCGCTGATCCGCAGCATCCAACGTTTGCCCCCTTTCGAAGAGTCAAAAAACTAAATTCATGAGCCGCATCCATTCAATTGACGGAATCAATCTGCACCTCGGAACACCCGACTCCAGCGAAGGCGAATGGATCGGGCAGAGAGAAGTGCTGAAACAGTTGCTGGCCTGCTGGCTGGTGGTCGATAAACGTGACCTGCCGCTGACTCCGCGACTGCTGGGAACGCCGGGCATCGGAAAGACCACGCTGGCGATTTCCGGTGCCCGACAGCGGGGGCAGGATTTGTTTATTTATCAGTGTACTGCGGACACGCGCCCAGAGGATCTGCTGGTCACTCCTGTCTTGGCCGAAAGCGGCAAGATCGCTTATCACGCTTCGCCCTTGGTCACCGCCATGATTACCGGCGGGATTTGTATTCTGGACGAAGGCAACCGGATGAATGAAAAGTCCTGGGCCAGCCTTGCGCCGCTGCTCGACCATCGTCGCTATGTCGAATCGATCGTAGCCGGTATCAATATTCCGGCTCATCCGGATTTTCGATGTGCCGTGACGATGAACGAAGATGAATCCACGTTCGAGATTCCCGACTATATTCTCAGCCGTCTGCAGCCCACTCTGACGCTGGGCCATCCGGCGCGGGAAGACGAACTTGCGATCCTGAAATATCATCTGCCTTTTGCCGACGATCAGATGCTCAACCTGACCGTCGATTTTCTGCAGGAATCGCACTCGCTAAATCTCGACTTTTCGACACGCGACGGAATCAATATTCTGCGGTTTGCTCTCAAGCGAATCGCTCAGAATGTGGATCACCCGGTTGCGCGGGATGATGCCTGGCGGGAATCTCTGGAGAAATGCCTGGGAGAAGACGCGGCGGATTTGAAGTCGCTGGCGAGCAAGAAGAGCCAGTCTTTAGGCGGCAGTATTGTTCCGATGGGATTGGGAGACTTCTTCTTTTCTCCGGATGATCCTCTGCATCCCGACGCAGATTTCGATGAATTTGACGAAGACGATGACGACGATGATGATGACGAAGACGATGACGACGATGACGATGATGTGGGCGAAGGTGAAAGTCGTCGCTGAGCAACAGTGGTGACAGTGTCCTGTGCGATGCGTCTGCTTTCATGGAGGGTGCCGCGATGAAAAATGCCGCCTTGTGTTTTTGTTCAGCCTGCCTTGGCGCGTGCTTCGTGCTGTGGCTGCAAAGTGGACCGACAATCGTATCCGGTGCGCTGGAACCTGTGCAGCCGCCCAAGTCCCGCGCGAGTGCTCAGCAGGGAAGTCAACGCCGACCGGACCAAAGTGTGTCTTATGGCACTGCAGGGAATGAATCCCAAATCGGCGATGCATTGAGCGACGTACTTCCGCCGAGTGTCTACGGACCGGATGGATTTGGGCCCGACGAGGCGGTTTCCGCCTATGTGTACGAAGCGAACAGTCGCAGCGTGACAAATATCGCCACACGAATCGGCTCGGCGCGAGGACTGTTTGGAGAAAACCCAACGTCCGATTCCGGCTCGGGATTTGTACTGGACCGCGACGGTCACATCCTGACGAACAACCATGTCGTAGAGCAGGCTCAGCGAATTCTGGTGACTCTCGCAAACGGACAGGAGTTTGAAGCGGAACGCGTGGGAGCGGATCCAATCAACGACATGGCGGTGGTGCGAATCAAAGCTCCGCCAGAGATGTTGGTTCCAGTACGTTTCGCGGATTCATCCAATTTGAAAGTTGGCATGAAAGTGTTTGCCATCGGCAACCCGTTCGGACTGCAGAGTTCGATGACTACCGGGATCATTTCCAGTCTCGATCGAACTCTGCCTGTGACTTTGGCTCGCTCGATCAAGTCCGTCATCCAGATCGACGCTGCGATCAATCCGGGGAACTCCGGCGGCCCGTTGCTGAATTCCCACGGCGAAGTGATTGGGATCAATACGGCGATCGCCAGCAAGACTGGTCAGAATTCGGGGATCGGCTTTGCTATCCCGTCAAACCTGGTGGCTCGTGTTGTCCCCGAACTTATCGAACACGGTCGATTCATCCGCCCGGAGTTCGGAATTGATGAGGTGGCTCGCACGGAACAAGGCTTGCGGATCGAGACGCTGGTCAATGACGGACCGGCCGCGAAAGCCGGACTGCGAGGTCCCGAGATTCGCCGAACACGCCGCGGCTTCGTGACGTTTGAGACTCGCGACGTCAGCCGGGCCGATATTATTGTCGGCGTGAATGGCAAGAAGACGTTGAAGCCGGACGAGTTCCTTTCGGAAGTGGAAAGTCATCGACCTGGTGATCGAATCTCGATTGAAGTACTTCGTGACGGAGCAGTTGTGTCAGTGCAGGTCTTGCTCCAATAGAACGGAGCGGTCGATGTCGGACGTCCACTCAGCGGCTCAGCGATCGTTCAACATGTCACGCATTAAGTCACGTGACACGAAGCCGGAATTGATTGTGCGATCCCTCGTGCATCGTATGGGCTTCCGCTTTCGTCTGCACCGCAAAGATCTGCCGGGCAAGCCGGACATTGTGCTGCCGTCACACCGCAAAATCATTTTCGTCCACGGCTGCTTCTGGCACTCTCATCGTTGCCGTTTCGGACGTGTTTCACCAGCGACAAATTCCGAGTTCTGGACCACCAAGCGAGGCGAAACGACCAAACGCGACCGCCGCAATCTGCGAAAGCTTCGCCGTGATGGCTGGACAGTACTCGTCGTCTGGGAGTGCTGGATCAGGCAGCTCGACGATGTGCTGATTCCGAAGCTGGCAGCCTTTCTACAGGAATAAGGCGAAAGGCAGCTTCCGGCATTCTACACAAACGCCCTGCTGGCCGACGCGATGCTAATGTGGCGGTTTTGGCCACGAGACTCGGCAGCAGCCATCATGGATCTTGGCCGACTAGCACTGGAACGGAACTATTTGCGGAAATTCACTAAGCACCCATGCGTAAGTCCTGAGGCATAACTTGGCGAGCGATGGGTGTCGGCCCACCGAGTTGCATGCATTTGGCTCGGAGGGCTTACGCCGCTCCGCTCGCCGGGTTCCCGGCGAGTGGGGGACGTCAGTCCCCTGATTGTGAATCCTGTGATTATGCAATTTAACTTATGTACGGGTGCTTACGCAGCCACGGTTCCTCGTTCGCCGTGTATACTTTCGGCTTGTATTATCGGATCTGGTCTTCGGGAGGCACCATGAAACTCATCTTGATTTCGTTCGCTTTATGGTCGTGTGCTGGCTCGGCTCTTGCTGCTGATGTCGTGTTGCTGCTCGAAGGCAAGTCCGACTACCAGATCGTCGTGCCGGACAAGCTGCCGACGCCCGCGCTGACTGAGTGCTTGGAGCAAACGGCGAGGCTCGTGCAGACAGCTTTCAAAGCCAACGGTGCGGACGTCAGCATCGTCAGCGAATCAGCACGCGATGCCGCCAAGCCGTCGCTCTTTCTCGGCAATACCCAGTTCGCGCAACAACAGGGCGTCGATCTCACGAAGCTGCCTGATTGGAGCTACGTGCATCGCGTCATCAATCAGGATGTGATCATCGCCGGGAACGATCATCCCGCGCGGGGCGAGACCAAAGATCCGCGGCGTCCGAATTGGGATCGCGTTGGCACGGCGAAGGCCGCAGTGGACTTTGCACGGCAGTTCATGGGCGTCCGGTTTCTGTATCCCGACATTCCGCCGTACACGCCGGTCAGTGGTGCCGCAAAGATCGACCTGCTGACTTCTCCGGCCATCGAGTTTTTGCCACTGAAGACCGTGTCAGTGCCTGCGGACCTGAATGTGACGAAGACTCCCGTGCTGCGGCTGAATACTTCGCACCCGGCGGGCGGCGGCTTTTACGATCTCGCGCACAATCGCTTCCCGCGTGTCGATGAAGTCTTTGGCGGCCACACCTGGGAGCGAGCGGTGCCGGCGGAGATGTTTGAGAAGCACCCCGAGTATTTCGCGCTCATCAATGGTGTGCGGCTCAAGCCGGAAGGGGCCAACGCTCAGTATTGCCTGTCGAATTCCGAGGTGCAGGACCTGATCTATCGCGACCTCGTGTCGTGGCTGGCGCGCGGTTACGCCTCGGTCGATCTCGGCCAGCCGGACGGGTTTCGCGAATGTCAGTGCGAAAGTTGCGAGAAGCTGTACGGCACCGGCAAGGACTGGAGCGAGAAGATTTGGATCTTCAATCGCAACGTGGCCGAGCGGCTGGAGCAATCGCATCCCGGCCGGCAGGTGACGATGATGTCCTACATCCTCACTGGCCCGCCGCCGAAGACTTTCAAGCAGTTTCCCGCCAACACCTGCGTCATGCTCACCGGGACGAACGAGGAGGATATCGCTCCGTGGCGCGACATCGACGTGCCGCGTGGATTCACCGGCTACGTCTACAACTGGTGCCCGAATCTCGGCACGCGTTACACGCCGATGCGCACGCCCGGTTTTGTCGAGTCGCAAGTCAAGCGGCTGGCGGCCAACAAGGTGCAGGCCATCTATCGCGACGGACCGGGCCAACTCTTCGGTCTGGAAGGGCCGGTGTACTACGTCATGGGCCGCATGTTTGACGATCCCGAGCACAACGCGGCGAAGGATCTGCTGCCCGAGTTTTGCGACGCCGCCTTCGGCAACAAGAGCACGGCGTTTTACATGCGTTCGTTCTACGACCAACTTTACCACGCGATCACGCTCTACTCGGACCACATCGGCACACGGTGCGATGTGTGGACTTACCAGCCGATCGAAGGCCGCTCGCGCAAGACAGTGCAAGATCCGTTTCAACTCATCGCCTTCTTGTACCCGCCGAATCTGCTCGCCGCGCTCGATGCCGATCTGACGCAGGCCGAGCAACTCGCACCGACGGCGAAAGTAAAAACTCGGCTCGCACTCGTCCGAACCGAGTTCGAGTACGTACGGCACTTCGCCCGCGTCGTGCATTTGCATCAGGCCTGGCAATTGGAGCCTGACGAGTCGTCGCGTGCCCGGTTGCTGGACGCCATCGACGCCCGCAATGCCTTCCTTGCCACGCTGTACGACCAACGCGGAAATGGCGTGACGGCGGGGAACTGGTCGTATGTGCTGTTCCCCTTCGGCGGGCACGACGTGAAACACCTGCGTCTGGCTTACGACGGCTATCAGGAGCCCTACGCCCACACCTGTTTCAATTGGGATACGCAGGCGATGCGCACCGCGCCGACACCCGGCCAGAAGCGGCTGAGCGTCGCGCGGGCCACGACTCCGATCACGCTGGATGCGGCCGCATGGCAGCAGGCGACGGCTCACGAACTCACGCTTGTGCCACCGCTGCGTACCCTGCCGCGCAAGACCACGCTGCGTCTGCTGTACGACGCGACGAACTTGTACATCTTCGGAGAAAGTGAACTGGAAAGCGATGGTCCGACGGAGTTCCCAAAATGGGATCGGGATCGCCCGCTCACGAATCAGGAATCGCTCGATCTCTACTTCCAGCCGCAAGCGGCACACGAGGTTTATTACCGCCTCGCCGTGGGTGCGAACGCCGCCTCGAAATACGACGCGGTCAGCGGCTTCATTACGGACGTCCTCGACCCGCGCTACGGTAAGGACGATCCGACTTGGAACGGCGACTGGCAGGCCGAGTCTCGCATCGACGCCGAAACCCATCGTTGGCAAACCCTGATCACGATCCCGTTCAAAGTCCTCGCCGCCGAGCCGCCTGCGCTCGGCATCACCTGGCGCGCGAACTTCGCCCGCCACCACCACTTGCCACGCGAGAGAGTTGATCGCTCCATTTGGTCAACCACCATCAACAGCACGAGCATGGACGACCGCAGTACGTTTGGCGTGATCGTGTTTGAATGAGTAAAAAGGCCGCAGTGCTCATCACGCAATACTCGGAATCCACTTCGCGTTGAGCCCTTCATGTCAACGGCCAGTTACTGGCCTCGAAACAGGCGGCCAAGCAAGTCCGTCGGCTTGATCAACAGCAACGCCCCCATGAGGATCAAAAACTTCGCCGGTTGATACGCAGCGTTGAACTTAACCGCTTCGCGAGACCTGGCGGGTTTGTTGAGTGGAGTTGTTTGGTCTGATGAGTGGTGACGCTTCGCGACTTGTGATTGGGTACTCGGTGTTTGACACCTGCGAAGAATGCTACGAGTACAACGAAGATGCGTGCCTGATTGCAGTGAAGCTGGATGGTGCGAAGCGAGTCTTGGGCGATGCGTTGATGAGTCCACAGGACGCGAAATTTCATCCCGTCTTCTGGGAAAATCTGCTGCGGGACTTTGGTTGCTCGGGCGGACAGTACGCGATGGAAGCTGACGCCTTCGCTCGGTTTCAGAAGCTCGCTGAGGAACACCGTGTCTCCTTTGAGGCCGAAGCCTTTGATGGCGATGACTCACTGATGGTGGTCGAGATTGAGCGGCGGTTTTTTACTCCTGATGCCGATTGATGACGCCGTCGATCGTTTGTCGCCATCACGTCTGATCCGATTGTGTCGAATCTCCAGGTTGCCTGGAATTTCCAGGTCGTGCGCGCTGCAGGGGGGTGCGTGCCACCCAGATTACAGCGAATTTCCACGTCGCGCGCGCGTCAACGAATTGTTGCAGACTGGCATGTCGAATCCTGCTGTGATGCGATGAGAAGTGATCGCGTTGGATGTGTGGTGATGCAGACTGAAGGAAGTTCAATCGTCGTTTGCGATTGAACAACGTTTCACCCCTTCAGTTTGAAAGTACCACAATGATACCCTGAGAAGGAGGTGAGGGGCCAGGCTGTAGGCTGCAGGTTCCACTCAAGCCTACAGCCTCACACCTCAAGCCTCAGTTTGTCTCCGAGACTGCTGAACGAACTTCGCGAGTACTGGAAGAAGTATCGCCCTTCGAAGTATCTGTTTCCTGGGAAGACATTCGACGTGCCGCTGAGTCCCACGACGATTCAGAAGATGTGCAAAGCCGCCGTGCAGAAGGCTGGCATCCTGAAAAACGTCACGCCCCACACGATGCGACATTCATGGCGAGGCCGGAGGTATGAGGCTGAAGGCTGGAGGTCAAACAACAAACGGAAACGGTCAAGGACTGCGAAGCGATCGTATGAGTCCATTCCACACTCGGCAGGTTTCGTCGGCAATGTCAAGAAAACGAACGTAATCCGCCAGTTTCGCTCGGTGTCATCCATTCAACAACTCCGTTCGTTTCGGGTATGCGATCGGTGCTTCTGACAGTCATTTTCGCGGCCGAATGGATGAGATTGCATTCTACAATCGAACGCTGACGGCGAGCGAAATTGTGGCACTGAAGGATTCCGTTAAGTGTGACGGCGGTCTCGCTCCCACGCAGGTGTCCTCAGATGTTTCGTCAGTGAATGAGAACAAGCCGGTTCAGACTCTCGTAGGATTATTGTCAGCACTGGATCAGGATTCCGTCGATGCTCACGTCTTCCAGTTAGTTCCGGGTGCGGGCAGTGACGACAACGCATCGGTGGAAGTGTATCGCAATCAGCTGCGACTCACCGTCAAACCGGACTTCGAAACGAAGTCGCAGTACTCGATCCAAATCCGCGTGACAGATTCCGATGGGAATTCGTTTGAACAACCCATGACGGTTTCGATCAATGACTTGCTGGAAGTTGAACAGACGGTTGTCGGTGACGGATCAAAAGTCCGGCGGCTCGGCGACACTGCATTACTTGACGGAGATCAGGACGGAACCGAAGGCGGAAACTATGACTTCAGTTTCAACGTCCTGTCCTCATCGCCTCCGATGGTCACTCCTCCGAGCAACCAAACTGCTACTGAAGGCACCGCACAATCATTCAGCCTCGGCTCGTTCAGCGATGCGGACGGCGGACCATGGTCAGTCGATGTGGACTGGAATGATGGCTCAGCCCACACGATCATTAACCCGGTCGCGACCGCAGACGCGATCGGCACGGTAAGCCACACGTACGGAGAACAGGGCACGTACAACCCGGTCGTGAAAGTCACCGATAGCACGCATCTCTTCGACTCCAGCACTTTCCTCGCGACGGTCACCAACGTCGCCCCAACAGCAACGCTGCAGGATAACAGCGGCGTGATCTATGGTAACTCAGCGACTGCGTCGCTCGTAACATGGAAACGATATCCTGAAAGTGGACAGTAAGAGGCTATCCGAAAACTAAGTCAATGAATTATATGGTGGTGTGGCAATCGGTGCCATTAGTTGCATCGCGGTAGTGAAAGACTTGAGGCGGTCCGAAAGGAGTCAGTCGTTTGACCATCAGGTGGATTGCACTGATTTGGATCATCGCTTCAGACGATTGAGTGGTCCGTTCGTAATCTTTGCTGGTACGGCGTGAGCGACCATGCCATCCGTTGGTTCTTTCGACGACCCAACGTTTGTGAACCGCAACGAAGCCTTTGGTTCCCGGCGGCGGAGATTCGACTTCAAATTAACAATGCTGCTGTCGCGGCAATTGCATTCGTTAAGATCGAACGGGCGTTTCGGTTTAGTTGGCAGTAACCAACGCTTGAGACCGAAAGGACAATGTCGATGTTTGATGTCGCTGTGATCGGGGGAGGTATTGCCGGAATGGCGACGGCGGCTCGGCTGCAACGTCGGGGCATGACGACGGTTGTACTGGAAGCCCACGGTCAACCAGGCGGATGCGCTGGCTTCTTTCGTCGCAGCGGCTTCTCGTTCGACGTCGGTGCGACGACGCTCGTCGATTTTGCAGGAGACGGTGTTGGTGCCGAACTGCTCAGTGACATCGGGATGCCACTGCCTGACTCGGAAACTCTGCCCGGATACGCTGCCTGGCTGCCGGACCGTACGGTTATGCTGCATCGTGATCACGACGCCTGGTCGAGCGAACGCCTGCGGATGCTTGGCAACTCGGACGCACATCGACGCTTCTGGAATCTGCTCGACCACCTTGCCAGCGTGTTCTGGAACATCAGCCGTCGTGGTGCGAAGTTGCCATGCCAAACGCTGCACGACGCGATCAACGCCGTCCGATTGCTTGGCATCAGAAACCTCCCGGTGGCCCGCTTTCTTCGCTGGACGTTGGGCGGTGCCTTGAAACACTTTCGGCTACGTGACGACCGACCGCTGGTGGGACTGTTGTCGATGCTGGTAGAGGACACCGTTCACAGCAGCATCGATCATGCACCGCTAATCAACGCAGCGTTGGGCGTCACTATTCGTGGAGCCGGGCTGACACGGGCGACGGGCGGGATGCGAGGCTTCTGGCTGCGATTTGTCGAACACTATAAGCGGCTCGGAGGCCAACTTCGAGTCGGCTGCAAGGTTCACGACGTTCGTGGACGGATCGGGCGTTACGAAATTCAGACGCGGCGTGGAGTTGTGCAGGCGTGTCAGGTAGTCAGTGCAATTCCCGCGTCGCTCACCGCACGGATTGCAGTTCCGATTGTCGGCGGCAGACTCGATGGCTTCGTGCGACGGGACGCCGATTCGATGGGCGGTGCCTTGGTCGTGTTTCTCGGTGTTCCCGAAGAACAGGTTGCGTGTCACGAATTCACGCATCATCAGTTGCTCCAGGACTACGAGTCACCGCTTGGCAATGGAAATAACATGTTCGTCTCGGTCTCATCGCCCGGTGATACAGAAAGTGCCGTCGCCGGTCATCGTGCAGTCATGATTTCGACCCACTGTGGATTGCATGACTGGAAAGTGCTTAATCAGGTCGATTACGCACAACGAAAGGCGGAAGCCGGCGAGCGACTTGTGGCTCTGGCAAGACGTGTCTACCCGAGATTGGGGCAAAGGCCGCTCGTCTACGAGGTTGCCACGCCGCGAACCTTTGAGCGATTTACCCAGCGACCAGATGGGGCGGTGGGCGGCGTCAGGCAGACGCTGAAGAACTCAAATCAATCTGCCATTCCGCATGACATGGGCGTTCCCGGCTTCTTTCTCGTTGGTGATACGACTTGGCCCGGTTTGGGCACCGTCGCCTGCGTCCTGGGAAGCCGGATCGTCACCAAGTGTGTGATGCAGCAGTGTGGGCGGACAATTCACGGATCAAACAAGAATGAACACGTTGCAAACAATCTTGCCGCACTCGTCGATTGATGTCGAGTTGCCGTCGCTGCCGGAACTGGGCTGCGATCTACTGCACACAACGCCAGGGCAGCGAGTTGTGGCTCTGGCTCGACCGTTCATCGGAGTAGCTGCCTTCTTCGTTGCCGCCCATCTCGAATGGTGGTTCGTCACGCCACTGATTCTGTTCCTGACTTTCATCGCGGTCGTCACGGTGACGCACGACGTCGTGCATAACTCGCTTGGCTTGAATCGAAAACAAACAGACGTCGCCTTGTTCCTCCTGGGAGCGATTCTGTTTGAGAGCGGTCACGCCTATCGGGCTACGCATTCGCAGCATCATAGCGTGTTTCCGGACCTTGACGATCCGGAAGGCGAACCCGCACGAATGTCGTTCTGGCGAGCTGTAATTCATGGTCCCTTGTTCCTGCCAATCCTTTGGTTGTGGGCCATCCGGCGGAGTCGCGGCAGTGATCGTCTGTGGCTCGTTATCGAAGCCGTCTGGTGCATCGCTGGCGTAGTTGGTGCTGGATTGTTCTGGCCAGTGGTCCCAGCCTTCAGCCTGTACGTCCTGCTGGCCGTCATCGGCAGTTGGGTCTATCCGCTGCTGACGGTTCACTTGCCACATCGACACTACGGAGACTCGCCGTTGAACCAAACGCATACGCTGCGGGGCGTCGTGATTCCGAAGCTGTTTCTGGAACTAACGTACCATCTTGAACACCACCTCTATCCACAGGTGCCAAGCCACAACTTGCCCGAGCTGTCTCGCCGTTTAGAACCAGCCTTCCATCGATTTGGTGTAAAGCCAGTTCGTGTGCCGTAAGCATGCCAGCGTGTTCCGAGGCTGGAGCCTCGGAACAAGGGCATCAATTCAGAATGCGTGAAGTATAGCTCACCATCACCATCACCGATCCGGGCAAGAAAGCACAACGCCCGTGCAGTCCGACGGACGCTGCGGAGTTCGTGCTGCGTCTTACGCACGTTCGATGGAGAGTCTTTTCCACGCCAAGTGAAGTTCAACGGGGCGCGTGCCGGTTTCCACTTGTTGGGTCTGCTAAGCGGCCTTGGTCTTGAGGAAATCGGGGATGGTTCGCAAGCAGGCATCCAGAAACACCAATTCCTTCGCGCTGGGAGAACGTGGCGTGCGGCGCGGCTGCAGCCGCATCACTGCCGGCCACGCTTCCGGTGTAGCGATCGGCCAGCCAAGCCGCTCGATCAATTGCAGATCGACAGCCGACATGATCTCCGCCTCGTCGTAGCAAACCGCCAGCGCACGATTATCTTCAGCCGAGGCGTACCCTCTAAGCATCGCTCGCGTGATCTCCCAGTCGTCGTAAATGCACAATCCCAATTGCACGCCGGTCCGGCCCAGGACAATTGCATACCGCGAGCCCAGGGCAGGATCGGCGCAGCGGATTTCGATCGGCACTTCGCCCTGTACGCGACGCCACGGGGCTTCCCGGAAATACTGCGCCGCAGCTTCATAGAAGGATTCCATGTGCGCACGTGTCACGCCTTTTCCGTCTGCCAAAGCGCACTTTCCCGATCCATCAAGACTTTTCGCCAGACGCAGACAAAACTCATTAAATTCGCTGAGTTCATCCACCAGTCGACAGGTAATGCCAGCAGTCTCCAGCCGCGGCCGCAAATGGTCGTAGCAATCCGAATCGGAAACCTCGACAACCCTTGGACGTTGCGCCGCCATGGCACCTGGCCGGGCCATTGTGCGGACAAGAAACTCGAGCAGTATCTCCGGCGCGGGGTCGCCCGGCGTGAGTGCTGTCTGCAAAGCCTTCGATTGGGACTTTTCCAGGACGAGCACCGACCACGGTCGGTGTGATCCCTCCTGTACGCTCATGACCCACGCGGGCGAGCGAAGAAAGCCCGCCTGCCAGACCTCATCGGATTGAGGAAACTCGCGAATATCGATATCCGACGCGGGCGGCAGTTCGTGTTTGTCGATGACCTCGCTCATCGATGCCAGTAACTGACTAATCGGCTGGGGAGCGGATTGATATTGGCAACGGATGCCGATTTTCGAGAGCAGTGGTCTCCAGGCGTCATGGAATTCCCGGCGGCACACGATCAGGTTGGCCGGTCGCGCCGCAGTACCTTCCAGCGGACGGAGAAAAGACTCGATCAATTGGTTCCAGACGACAACTTCGGTAAGTTCCTCGTCGATGACAGTCATGACGCGCATTTCCTGTCGGTCGGGATTAGCCACGCCGAATAACCACATCGGGGTGTCGTCACCGTGCGGCTGATTCGGGTCCGAAAACAGCCCGACTTGCCAGGTCTCGCGACGCAACGGCAATGACCGTAGTTCGGCCTGTGGAAAGCGACGAGGCCCTTCATCCCGCATGACCGAGGGCGGAACTTTGAGGATCCCGCGGGCCCACGTTGCTGCACCTGGTATCCCGCGCCAAGCCGACAGAAACAGGCGAGCGCAACCAAATGCGCGCTCGGCGGCATTCGCGTCGAACCGCACTTCACGACTGGCATCGACGACTTCGTCCTGCAACAAGTAGCGCACAAATCCCGGTTCAAGATCGTAGGCTTCGATCAGCAGGCGTTGGGAATCGTCGGTATCGCCGGATCGATGAAAGCCATGTAGCGCCTGAGCAAAACGCCAGACTCCGGAATTGTCGTCGAGTTGCCCCAGCAGATTATCCAGAGAAGCGGATGCCCCCAACTGGAACAAACACGACGCTAACCAATAGCGTGAAAAAAGCGGATCGGACGGGTCCATCTTCAGTACTTGGAGAAACGTGTCGGCAGCTCCCTCGTATTCGCCAGACGTCCATAAGGCGCAGGCCAATCCGAATTCCACGGTCAGCGCGTTTTGCCTTTCATTCTTGTTCGAAGCAACATGTGCCGCTTTCCGTTTCGCTTTGGTGGCAAGTTTCGCTCCTGACCTGCCAGGACCGACGTTCGCCGCTTGCTCAATCCGCTGTACGCGCCGCGACTGGTACGCATGAATTCGGTTGGCAAGTGGATGATCGGGGGCGAATAGCAGGTGAGTGAGTGATGCCATGACAGCATTCTTACCGCCTGGCGATTCAATGGCACACGCAATTCCGCCCTCGTCGCCAAGATAACACACCGAATCGATCTTAACTGCGGCATTCTTGCGGATGACGGTCCCATTCTGCCGAAGTGCCTTCACCAGTGCCGGGGCAGCGAAAGCTCGCATCGGCAGGTGTTCGTTCAGCACCTTGATCAATTCATCGGCTTCCTTTTTATCGTCGATCATCGCTCGTTCTCCGTTACGAAAGGTTGGGTAAGCATGGATTGTACGGCATCGATTCGAGTTTGAAAATCGTGCTCGGGTCTAATGAAATGCGGAGGGTCATGTGCGGCATACACGCCGAGAGGCTGTGAAAAAACTGGGTCAGGCACCTCACAATCAGGGGAGTGACGTCCCAGGTGGCTGCAAACCCGGCGAGCGGAGCGGCGTAAGCCCTCCGAGTCAAATGCGGGTAACTCGGTGGGCTGACACCCACCGCTCGCCAAGTTATGCCCCAGAACTTACGCATTGGTGCTTAGCGGCCCGTGATTCCGCTCGCCAGGCAATCCAGATACGATACGCGCTGCCGCGCTCACGTTGAGATGCTACGTGAAAAGGATACAATGAGTGCCGGTGTCTCTTCTCGATGTCTCCGCACCCGAACTGTCACAGTGAACGCTTATCCAACGAGGTACTCGGATTATGATCCAACGAACGATGCTGATCCTCCTGCTGTGCGGAGCCACAACGGCGGCCGCTGGCGACGATGATGTCACCTGGAATAAACTGAAACCGTTCTTCGAACCGCCTGCTGAGTTCGCGGGGCAATTTGGTGCATATCACTCGCCGCTCAAGTTTTACGATGGCACGCCAGCGAAAGATGGCAGCGACTGGTTGCGGCGGCGGCAGGAGATTTTGGATCGCTGGAACGGGTTGCTCGGCAAGTGGCCGGAGTTGATTGAACATCCGCAGATCGAACGACTCGAATCGATGCATCGTGATAATTTCACGCAGCATCGGATTCGCGTCGAAGTGGCACGCGGGCAAATACTCGACGGATATCTGCTCGTGCCCGATGGGACGGGACCGTTTCCCGCAGTGGTTGTGCCGTTTTATGAACCGGAGACGAGCATCGGCACGAAGGGCGAGCGGCGGGACTTTGCGCTGCAACTGTCGCGGCGTGGGTTTGTCAGCATAGCAATCGGATCGCCGGGCGGTGATGCTCGAAAGCCCGATGTGGCGGGGACTCGGTTGCAGCCGTTGTCGTACCTCGGCTATGTCGCGGCGAATTGCCACAACGCGCTCGCCGCGCTACCGGAAGTGGACGCAAAGCGGATCGGCATCGTCGGTCATTCGTACGGCGGCAAGTGGGCGATGTTCGGTTCGTGCCTGTACGACAAGTTCGCCTGCGCTGCATGGAGCGACCCCGGCATCGTATTCGACGAGACTCGCGGCAGCGTCAACTATTGGGAGCCGTGGTACCTGGGGCTTGGCGACGGACCAAATCGCAAGCCGGGACTGATCACGCCGGACAACCCGCGAACAGGTCCGTATGCCACGCTGATCGACGAGGGACTCGACCTGCACGAACTTCACGCACTCATGGCCCCGCGACCGTTCCTGGTCTCAGGCGGGTCGGAAGATTTTCCGGCGCGATGGATTCCGCTGAATCACTCGGTTGCGGTCAACAATCTGCTCGGCGCGACACATCGTGTCGGCATGACGAATCGCCCAAAGCACGACCCGACAGTCGAGTCAAACGAGATGATCTATGCGTTTTTCGAGCACTTTCTGAAGCCGCAAAAGGAATAGTTCGACTGTCCCAGATTTGTGCGGCAAAGGGGTCGGGAGTCTTTTTCGGAGGAACACGTTGTGAAATGCGCAGGATTTTCGACCGAAAAAGACTCCCGACCTCCCTCCGAATCACATTACGCGATTTACTTGCACTGACACGCATATTGATTGAGCAACAGTTTCTCAGGGAGCAACTGGGACAATTGCTCTACTCTGGACGCTACGACAGCACATCCTTCATAACCACGCCATGCACGTCCGTCAGTCGCATGTCGCGGCCGCTGAAGCGGTAAGTGAGGCGTTCGTGGTCGATGCCCATCAGATGCAGCATGGTGGCGTGCAGGTCGTGGATTTCGGCTTTGTTTTCGACGACCTTGTAACCAAATTCATCCGTCGCGCCGTAAATCGTGCCGCCGCGAATTCCGGCACCCGCCATCCAGATCGAGAACCCATACTGGTTGTGGTCGCGGCCGTTGTTGCCCTGCGCGAACGGCGTGCGACCGAACTCGCCGGACCAAACGACAAGCGTTCGCTCCATTAGACCGCGCTGCTTGAGATCAGCGAGCAGGCCGGCGATTGGCTTATCGACGGACTTGGCGTTCTTGGTGTGTCCATCGATAAGATTCGAGTGCTGATCCCAACGATCACCATTGCCGCCGGGGCAGGTGAGTTCAATGAAACGCACGCCGCGTTCGACAAGTCGGCGAGCGAGCAGGCATTGCTTTCCGAAGGTGGTCGTGTTGGGAAACTCATCAAAGATGCCGTACATCTCCTGAGTCTCTCGCGTCTCATCCGTCAGGTTCATCAGCTCCGGAACCGCGAGTTGCATCTTCGCGGCCAGCTCATAGTTGCGAATCGCTGATTCGACCTGATCGTCGTAACCAAAACGTTCCGCCGCCTGCTGGTCGAGCTGACGTATCAGAGCCAATTTGCGTTTCTGCAATTCATCGCTGGGTTCGCGGCGATTGATGTCCGCGACGGGAGGATCGCTGAAGCGAAACACGGACGCCTGATAACTGGCGGGCAGAAATCCGCTGCCGAAATTGTCGAGTCCTCCTGGCGGAATGAGTCCACCGTTGAGTACGACAAAGTGAGGAAGATCCTGGCACTCTGATCCGAGGCCGTATCCGAACCAGGCACCCATCGACGGACGTCCCTGCAGCCCTGATCCGGTATGCAGAAAGTAGTTGGCGTTTGTGTGTTCCGGAAAGCCGGAGGTCATCGATCGAATAACGGCCATGTCATCGACATGCTTTGCGGTCTCCGGAAACAGGTCGCTCACGGGAATTCCGCTCTCGCCGTACTGCTTGAACTTCCACGGGCTGGCAAGTGTGTTGCCGATGTTGTTGAACTGCGTTGGTTCGATCTTTGTCGGGAATGGCTTGCCGTTAAATTCTTCCAGCTTTGGTTTTGGATCGAACGAATCGACCTGAGAAACGCCACCGTCCATGTACAGGAAGATGACGCTCAGCGCCTTCGGATCGAAGTGCGTCGGTTTGGGAGTCATGCCTCCCGCCAGCCTGGATGCTTCTTCGCCAACCTGTGCGGCCTTTGCCGATCCGGACGCCAGCAGATGCGTCATCGCAACGGAACCGAATCCGCAGGCGACCTGTTGCAACAGTTCCCGCCGGCTCTGGGCGGCAGGGCGAAATCGTTGGCAGTGCGTGGATGGCATGGCAGGCTGGCAGATCTTGCGAGGGCGGGATATCGAGACAAGTTGTCTCATTTTGACTCGAAAATGATCGGCGTACAACTGCCGATCGTAAATCAGCGGGAATTGCACTCGGATTCGGGACGCATCGCGGCTTGAATTGCAATTCCATTAAGGGGAATCATACTTCGTCGCTCCCAACGGAGTTCCACAACCTTAGTTCGATTCTGCTGATTAGTAACGGAGAGATATGACAATGACCGCTGTTGCCGAGTTCCCGATTCCACTAAGCCAGTACTCTGTTGTGAAACTGGATCCGAAGAACCCGAAACTCACACCGGAACAGCGGAAGACGCTGCAGAAAAACATTGACATCTGTCGTGACGCCATCATTTTCTTTACGGCGATCGCAGATGCCAAAGGGCTGGGTGGTCACACCGGCGGTCCGTTCGACACGGTTCCGGAAGTCTGCATCATGCACGGCTTCATGAAACATGCGGCCGCTGGCGGAACGCCGGACGTGCTGCCGATTTTCTTCGACGAAGCCGGTCACCGCGTCGCGACTCAGTACCTCATGGCTGCACTCGAAGGGGAATTGCCGGTCGAAAAGTTGTATCACTATCGTGAGTACCTTTCGCATCTACCAGGGCATCCGGAACGTGGCTTCACGCCCGGCGTCAAATTTTCGTCAGGCCGCCTGGGGCACATGTGGCCGTTTGTTAATGGCGTTGCCATTGCGAATCCGGGCAAGGTTGTGTTCATGCTGGGATCGGATGGTTCTCAGATGGAAGGCAATGACGCGGAAGCCTCGCGTTTGGCCGTGGCTCAGAATTTGAACGTCAAGCTGCTGATCGACGACAACGACGTCACCATTGCTGGTCATCCGTCCGATTACCTTCCCGGTTACGACGTGTCCAAAACGCTTGAAGGCCACGGCCTGAAAATTGATATCGGCGATGGCGAAGACCTGGACGATCTGTATGCGCGGATGTGCGCTGCTGTCACGGCAACCGGCCCGATCGCTTTGATCAATCGCCGTAAGATGTGCGTCGGCATTAAAGGACTGGAAGGCAGCGCGCATGGACACGATGTGATCAAAGTCTCGCTGGCCAAAGAATACCTCACGGGGCGAGGGCAGACTGCGGCTGTCGAATATCTGAACAACGTCAAGAAGGGTCCATCGGGCCCATCCTACGAAGGCAGTTGCAGCAAGAACGTCGGCAAGAATCGCGATCTGTTTGGCAAGTTCATCAATGAGATCCTGGACGGAATTCCCGAGGCTCAGCGAATTGCTTCCGTGCGGGTCTTTGACTGCGACCTTGAAGGATCATGCGGACTCAATCACATCCGCGCGTCTCATCCGGAAGTCTTCGTGCGCGGTGGCATTATGGAACGTGGAAACTTCTCCGCCGCCGCCGGCTTTGGCTATGAAGCTGGCAAGCAGGGGATCTTCGCCACGTTTTCGGCGTTTCTGGAAATGATCGTGTCCGAAATCACGATGGCACGCCTCAATCAGGCCAACGTGCTGGCTCATTTTTCGCACGCTGGCTGTGACGACATGGCCGACAACACGTGCCACTTCGGGCTGAATAACATGTTCGCTGCCAACGGCCTGCCGGACGAAGGCCGCGATACGACGCGTCTGTATTTTCCCGCTGACCAGCATCAGTTCAAAGCCTGCCTAAGCAAAATCTACGGCGACCCCGGCCTGCGGTTCATCTTCTCGACGCGATCCG
>Ga0138256_10000915_pt1 | contig 31808 bp, 27 predicted proteins | sample KNB2016incub_MG_FD_105486 | JGI IMG/M metagenome (GOLD analysis project Ga0138256, IMG submission 105486) | Active sludge microbial communities from wastewater in Klosterneuburg, Austria - KNB2014incub_MG | ecosystem: Engineered > WWTP > Activated sludge > Unclassified | place: Austria... | reverse complement strand
TTGCCGATCTTTACGTCGTAGGCGATCTAGCTTTTTTCACCGACGATGCACTCGTCACCGATCGAGGCTCCGTGGCGGATGTGGACGTTGTCCCAAATACTCGTGCCTTCGCCAAAGGTAACGCCGTCTTCGATTATTGCTGTTGGGTGGATTCTGGTCATAAGTTTTTTTCAACCACATAGATACATAGGACACATAGCCGGAAAATTCTTGCTATGTGCCTATGTTTCTATGTGGTTATTTTGCTGCCAGTTTCTTCTCAACCACTGGTTGCCAGAGGTTTTGGTTTAGCGATTTATAGGCGGCTTCGATCACGCGGACCGAGGCGAGAGCGTCTTCGGGTTTGATAAACAATTCTTCCTTACCGCGTAGGGCGCCGCTGAAGTTCTCGATCTTGCCTTTGAACGACGCGACCTTGTCATAGCCTTTGCCAAAAACTGTCCAGTCCGGGCTTGAGTTGAGCTTGTATTTCGACTCGCGCCAGCCGATGTGGAGAGCTCCGTTTGTGCCAAAAATGCTGATGAAATAGGGCAGTTCCTTGTTGATGCCCCATGTCAGATCGACGCTCGCTGTAACATTGTTCTTGGTTTTGGCCAGCATCTTGACGTTTTCATCGACCGAGAGGCTTTGCGTACCGCCGGCATCGACGACCAAAACGGAGTCGATCCCGCCGAGGAAATAGCGGATAATATCGACCGAATGTGTGCCGTTATCGATCAGCACGCCGCCGCCCGAAAATTCGGCGTTCGAGTTCCAACGCTGCGACATATCGACCTTGGCGGTGAACGCATTTTCAAACTGCAGCACGTCGCCCAGCACACCCGAAGCCAAAATGCCCTTGGCCTTGACAACATCGTCGCAATAGCGAAATTTCGACGCCATGGTAAACAAAACATTGTTTGCGGCGGCGGTCGCGATCATTTTTTCCGCTTCGGCGACGCTCAAACAAAGTGGTTTTTCGCACAGAACGGGAACCCCGCGTTCCATAAAGAAACACGCAATCTCCGGATGCGTACTCGGCGGAGTCGCGACGATCAGCGCATCGATCTCGACATCGGCGAGTTGTTTGTAATCCGTATAGGCCGTGCCGCCAACGATCTCGGCCAACGCATTTGCGGCGTCCGCACGCACGTCTGCAACGGCAACCAGGTCGCAACAATTGCTCTCATTAAAGGCCTGAGCGTATACCTGGGCGATACCGCCCGCTCCAACTAGTCCAAATTTTAGCTTGTTCATAAAATATTTTCACCACAGAGAACACAGAGGACACTGAGAAAGAAGATCGGGTAGATTTAATCTCAGTACCCTCTGTGGCTAATTTACTTCCTCAGTTTCGAAGCGGCGATCCTCACATTATCGGCAATGTAACGAACGTGCTCCTCGGTATATTTCTCGTTCCAGGGCAGGACAAGCACGTCGTGCAGGGCCTTGGCGGTCAGTGGATAATTCGCCATTTCGTAATCGACCGCGCCTTCGCGGGCGAGGTTAAACGGAAATTGGCTGTCACCGAGCGTGTTCTTTTCCTGGAAAACCTGGCACATAAATGCCGGCTTCACGATATAACGAGGTGCCGAGAAGATGTTCTTCTCTTTCAGCAGATTGGCCAGGGCCGGCGATCCGCCTTCGATCTTGGTGTCGTCAACCGTCAGGCAGTATTTCCAGTAAACATGGGTCGCGTCGTCAGCGATGACGGGTGTTTCGATTCCCTCGATTCCTTCGAGCAGTTCTGCGAACAAAGCGGCCGTTCGCTGTCGATTTGCGACGCACGCTTCGAGCTTTTCGAGCTGTCCGAGAGCGGCAGCGGCCTGAAGTTCGCTAATGCGATAGTTCAGGGCCATGAAGTAATGGTCTGCGTTTGCATCGCCATAGCCCCAGGCTTTGTTGATGTAGAGAAACATGTGACGGGCGATCTTTTCGTCGTTGGTGACGACCATGCCGCCTTCGCCGACGGTCATGTGCTTACCTTGCTGCAGCGAGAAGCAGCCGATATCGCCGACCGTTCCGGCAAATTTGTCGCCGCTTTTGGCAAGAAATGTCTGTGCCGAATCTTCGATCACCGGCAAGTTATGTTCCTTTGCCAAAGCCATGATCGCGTCCATTTCACAAGGATTTCCGAAAAGATGTGTGACAATGATCGCTTTTGTGCGGTCGCTGATCTTTGCCTTGATCGTTTCTGCCGTGACGTTCAGCGTCTTTGGGTCAACTTCGCAAAATACCGGGACCACGCCGCGGTACATCAGCGGCGTCAGAGCTCCCATATCGGTGATCGAGGTCGTGATGATCTCGTCGCCGGGGTTTGGGTTGACGGTCGCGACTGCAATATGGATCGCCGCCGAACCTGAGGTGCAGGCATAGGCGTATTTCGCACCAAATTTCTCGGCAAACTTTTGCTCGAGCATTTTGCCAAATTTACCTTTTGTCGTCGTCAACGTTCCGCTCTTGAGAGCTTCGGTTACGTAGACGATCTCTGTTTCATCAAATGTCCGTCCGGACGCATCCTGATCGGAAGGCAGAATCATCAGCCTTTCCGGGGTTGTAACTGGTGTCATAATTAGTTTTTCCTAGTCTGTCGGATTCTCGGAAACTGTCTCTAGCTTCTCTGCCGTAATAGAAGTTTTAATTGGCAAAGATTTCCGAAACCAACGCATTTTTATGAGGTGTGATAGCAACGTGAGGTGGCCAAAAATGGTTTTGGCCGTTTTCATCTTGGAGATGCCAAAAAGACGGACCTCCAAAACGGCGGGAAATTCTACGATCGTACCGCCGCGTAGGTCGAGTTTCCCCAACATCTCTGCGACGCCGAGAAATCCTGATTCCCGCAAATCGGTATCAACCATCGAGCTGCGCCGATAAACCCGAAAGCAGCTCGTGTAAGTATCAAGTTTTGAACGCAAAACCCGGCGATAAAGGAACGAGGCACCGCGTGAGAGAAACAAACGCCAACCGGGAACGTTTCTGACGCCGCCATCTCTATGATAAGGCGAGGCCGTCACCAGGTCAACATTTTCTTCCATCAGCGGCAGCATATTTGCCAGTTCGTGCGGATCATAAGTGCAATCACAGTCCATCGAGCATACGATCTCGGTCTCAGCAGCCCGCAGGCCAGTCATGATGCCGGCCGCAACGCCCTGGTTGACCTCATGCTGAACAATGCGAACATTTGGCCGGTCATCAAAAAGCCGGTGAAGTTCAGCAAAAGTGTCGTCCTTGCTGCGATCGTCAACAAAAATAACGTTCGTCGCATAGCCGCTTTCCAGGAGTCCCGCTTCGACCGCCCAAAGTGTGTTTGCCAAATAGGGAAGGGCGTCCACCTCGTTATAACACGGTATGACTATGGAAACCGGTGTTAAATCCCGGCGCGCGAGGTGATTTACCCTGCGAGGTTGGTCTTCGATGACGTGCTCGGCAACATTAGTCTGAATTTGTTCTTTAAGGCCCAGATGCTCGGCTGCGTCGCTCCAATTGTACAGAGAGAGATTTTCGTGCAGTATCCACTCCATCTTATCGAGTTTGCGATAGTGACGGATGCGATTATATTTGGACGCTGCGGAAATCCGCGGCTGTTCGGGATCGAGTTCCCAAACGTGAAAATATGAAACAAAAGGGTCTTTCGTTTGCTCGTGCCATCGGCGAACCGCGTACCGCATGAGCGTATATGGAATTTGGCGGAAATAGTTGCCGCCTGAGATCGGCACGACCGCCACACCGAGATCCGCGGTCGAATACGGAAACTCCCAGATGACCTTGCCGCCTGTCGGCACCTGATGTGCAACGCGTTTCGCCTTTTCGGTGGTCCGTCCGGGCATAAACGATGCATCGTACGAGAATCCTTCGTCCGCCAGCACATTCAGCACCCAATCGTCTTTGCCGAAAACCAGCTTTTCCGCCGCACGATATCCGATCACTTTTTGACCGCATGCGTCCTCGATAGCTCGATTTGTTCGCCGCAAGTCCTCGCGAAATTCTTCGTCCGTCAGGTTTTTTAAGCTGCGATGGTAAAAGCCCCGGCTGGCAACCTCATGCCCTCGGGCCACGATGCGGCGGATCAGCGCGGGATTTTGCTCTGCAATCCAACCTAGGACAAAAAATGTGGCCGTTGTGTTGTAACGGTCAAGCAAATCGAGAGCTTTGAGGGTGTTTTTCTCATAACGGGGCTCAAAGTTTGCCCAATTTCGCTGCTGGATCAGATTTTCAAACGCGCCGACGTGGAAGTAGTCCTCAACCAAAACGGTTAGCAAATGCTGTCTGGGTTTGTCGAGAGATTTCGTTCGGGACATTTTGAAATTAATCCGGCCGGAAAAATTCCGGTGCGGGATAAAAAGACGCGCATTCCTGCGAAAGTTTCAGAAGTTAGTTGTTTTGATCTAGAAAAGGGAGCCTTGAACCTTGGCTTGGATCTGTTTCGTGGCAAGTTTTTCTTCAATTATCTTGACGATTCGCGCCGCTGATTTTCCGTCGCCAAAGGGGTTGGCAACCTCGCGGACCGATTTGATCCACGTTTCAACCGCATAATTCTCCTCGAGCAGCTGCTTGAGAGAGCCCGGGCTATTGCCGATAAGTTTTGAAACGCCCGAACGTATCGCCTCCGGGCGCTCGGTATTTTCGCGCAGCACCAGCAAAGGTTTGCCTAGGCTCGGCGCTTCCTCCTGCACACCGCCAGAATCGGAAACGATCAGCCACGCGGATTTCATGATGGCGAGAAAATCCGAATAGTCCAGCGGCCCCAGAAGGTGAATCCGGTCGTGGCCACCTAGAATTTCCTGTGCGACCTGCTTCACGTTTGGATTGGGATGAACAGGAAAGAACAAGCAAACATTTTTTCGTTTATCGACAAAATCGCGAATAACTTTCATATTCGCAGTCATCGCCGAACCAAAGCTCTCGCGGCGGTGAGTCGTTAGCAGAAGCCGCTTTTTCCCTTCGGTTTTCTTGATAAGCTCGGTCACCTCCGGTGCTACCTTGAGGTTCTTTAGCATATATTTCAGCGAATCGACGACGGGATTTCCGGTTACGAAAACTTTTTCGCTCGGAATATCTTCGGCAAGCAGGTTCCGCCGATTCTTTTCGGTCGCAGCGAAATGAAATGCGGCTATCTGCGAGATGAGACGACGGTTCATTTCCTCGGGAAACGGGCTCATTGCATTGCCGGACCTGAGGCCCGCCTCGACGTGGCCAACAGGAATCCGGCGGTTAAAGCCGGCCAATGCCCCGGCCAGAGCGGTCGTTGTATCTCCTTGAACAAGAATGAGATCCGGCTGTTCAGAGTGAAGAATTTTGTCGAGCCGGGCCAGTACGCGCGAACACACCTCGTTCGGCGACTGATTACGACGCATCACTGAGAGGTCAAAATCGACTTCGACCTCTAAGGATTCAAGAAATGGTTTTAGAAGCTGTTTGTGCTGGCTCGACGAAACTACGATGGTTTGAAAAAACTTCTTTCGCAATTCGTGAATAACCGGTGCTAGTTTGATCGCCTCAGGCCTCGTTCCAAAAAGGACGAGGACCTTCATCCGCCAATCAACCACACCGCGCAGTTTCTTGCCTGTGCCTGGAGCCACGTTGTCGAACATATACATTTTTCGGTCGAATGCAAGGGTGAAGTCCCGTGCTAATATACATTTAAACATTCTTGCATTCCTTTTTGCAATGATTTTTTTATGAAGTTGGCCGCCGTAACATGCCTGATGCTGATGATTTTTGGCCACGCATCGGGCCAGGAACCGACGCCGACACCTGAGCCGATTCGCGAGGAAGTCGTCGTAACCGCAAACCGGATCGAGACAAGAATTGGCGATACACCGGCAAGTGTCGTTACTTTTTCCCGTGTCGAGATAGAATCAACGGCCTCGCCCACAGTTGACGATACGCTGCGGCAAGCGGCCGGATTTTCGATATTTCGCCGCTCGTCGAGCCGCAATGCCAACCCGACTACGCAGGGCGTTTCTCTAAGAGGCGTTGGGGCAAGCGGTGCGAGCCGGTCGGTTGTACTTTTTGACGGAGTTCCGGTAAATGATCCGTTTGGCGGTTGGGTTCAATGGAATCGCATCTCACCGGTTGCTGTTGAGAATGTTGAGATATTGCGGGGCGGAGCATCGAGCCTTTATGGCGATTCGAGTTTGAGCGGTGCAATAAACGTCATGCCGCGAACGACGGATAATCCATATACATTTTCGGCGGACGCTTTTGGCGGAACGCAGGGAACGATCTCAGGTTCTGGATTCGCCGGATTGAATCTCGATCGGTGGTCCGCCGACGTCACAGCGTCCAGCTTCCAAACCGAAGGCTACAAACCCGTCGAAGAAGCTGCTCGCGGCCCGGTCGATGTATTCTCCGGCGTTCGCAGTTTCAACATGACTTCTCGGATTGCCCGCGATTTTGGCAAGACGACTTACGTTTTTCTGCGCCCTTCGTATTTTGGCGAAGTGCGAACAAACGGAACTGGCCTGCAAACAAACAGGACGCATTTTCGTCAGTTGATACTGGGCGGTGACTATCGCGGCGGTTCATCTCATGCCGTTTTGATCAATTGGCGTGCGTTTGGCGGTTCGCAGGTTTACGATCAGGTCTTTTCCGTCGTAAATGCCGCACGAACGGCAGAATCGTTAAACCGCGTCCAACGTGTTCCAGCACAGTCAGCCGGATTTAGCGGCCAGATTTCGGCGGTTTTTGGAGGCCAGGCCTTTCTCGCCGGCATTGAGATGCGAAATGTTCGCGGCGCCAGCGACGAGGTGGCCTTTGCCGCCGGGAACGCGACTTCATCAATTGGTTCGGGCGGACGCGAAACCGTTATGGGTATTTTCGTTCAGGATTTTGTCCGGCTTGGAACCAAGGCAGTTGTCGCCGCAAGCGTTAGGTATGATCGCTGGAAAAACTATGCGGCCCTGTCTGCAACGCGGACCATCGCAACAGCGGCAATTGCTGCCCGCAATTTCCCGGATCGCACCGATGAAGCCGTAAGCCCGCAGCTATCGCTGCTGTACCATCTGTCAGATGAGCTTTCACTCTATGCGAGCGCCTCGAAAAGCTTTCGCTCGGCGACCTTAAACGAACTGTATCGGGCCTTTCGCGTCGGGAACGTACTCACAACAGCAAATGAGAACCTGGGAGCAGAGCGGGCAAATAATTTCGAGGGCGGAGTGACGTTCGCACGTGACCGGCTTTCGATCAGAGGCAGCGGCTTCTGGACGGGCATCAAAAACGCGATTGCAAATGTTACTCTCACGGCAACGCCGAATTTGATCACACGGCAGCGGCAAAACGCCGCCTTCACACGCTCCGCAGGAATTGAGGTCGAAGCTGACTGGCGATTCAAGCGGATCAATCTGACGGGCGGATATTTGTTTGCGGACTCGATCGTTACCGATTTCCCGTCGAATCCGGCCTTGATTGGCCGTATGATCCCACAGGTTCCGCGGCATCAAGGAACTTTTCAGGCACGGTATGGCCATTCGACATGGATGATTGCATTGCAGGCGAGAGGGTCAAGCGAACAATTTGACGACGATCTGAACCAATTCAGACTGGAACCATACGCGCAGTTTGACATCTTCGCGTCAAAGAGGCTGCGCGAAAGGATGCAGATTTACGCGGCGATCGAAAACCTCTTTAGTTCACGATATTCAATTGGGCGAACCCCAATACGGACGGTAAGTTCGCCGGTAAATATTCGGATTGGCGTTAGATGGAACTAGGCAGAACCGCCTGCGTCGGCGGTTCCAACTATTCGGGCGGTCCCGAGCAGCCCGCTCCCATTAAGGCAGGCTGTTTTGTGCTGATGATCGGATAATTTTCCGCTTCGGCATTCTTTTCCAGCCAATCTAAATACTCTTCCGGTATCGACATATCTGAAAAGATCGCTTCGACAGGGCATTCGGGCAGACAGGCATCACAATCAATACACGCGTCGGGATTGATCAAAAGTCGGTCGGGCGTTTCGTGAAAAGCCTCAACCGGACAGACGGCGGCACAATCAGTATATTTGCAGTCAATGCACGGTGTAGTGACAATATAGGTCATATAGCAGTCCAAGGTTCCGTCTTTCCAGCCGAATTCCGAAAGTAGAACCAAAGTAAAACCGTAATATCAAGAGACTAACTTGTCAAATCAGGCTGGACAAGTGGTAAAATTGAGGCATTAGCAGTATCAAATCAACGAGCCTTTCATAAAGGAAATTCAGATGAAAAATATAAAAGCTGAACGTGATCTATCGCTCGATTTTCTACGGGTAACTGAGGCAGCGGCTATCGAATCCGCAAAAACAATGGGGCAGGGCGACCGCAAATACTCAGACCATGTTGCGGTCGAAGCCATGCGCGAGGTCATGGACACAGTCCCGATGCGTGGCCGCATTGTTATAGGTGAAGGTGAACGCGACGAGGCACCGATGCTCTATATAGGCGAGGAACTCGGCGGAGGCATTTTTTCCGACGAAGCCAAGTCGGAATTCCCCGAAGTAGATATCGCGGTTGACCCGCTCGAGGGAACAAACCTCTGTGCTCTGGGTGCCAACAACGCGATAGCCGTGCTGGCGGCTGCAGAACGCGGCGGGTTGCTCTACGCCCCTGATATTTACATGGACAAGATCGTCGTCGGCCCGTCATGCCGCGGTGCCGTCGATATAGACGCCCCGGTCGAGGACAATCTAAAGAATATTGCCCGCCGTCTCGGACGCGACGTCGATGATCTTACCGTTATATGCCTCGATCGCGGCCGTCATAAGACTCTGGTGGACGAGGTCCGCGCCTCCGGCGCCCGTATTCGCCTGATCTCGGACGGTGACCTGTCAGCCGGCATCTCAGCCGCCGTTGCGGGGACAAATATCCACGCGCTGATGGGCATTGGCGGTGCACCCGAAGGCGTCATTACGGCGGCCGCAATGAAATGCCTTAACGGCGAAATCCAGGCAAAACTCGTTTGGGACCCGGATCGCCTGGGCGTTGACAAATCAAAAGTTCCACCGGCTGACGAGGTCATGAAACGGCTGCGCGAAATGGGAATTACAGACCCAAACAAGGTTTACGACACCAACGATCTTGCCCCCGGAAAGAAGATCATTTTTGCCGCAACCGGCGTGACCGACGGTGCATTGCTCCGCGGAGTGCGCTTTTTCGGCTCAGGCAAACGCACACATTCTGTCGTGATGACCACAGATTCAAAAAGCATCCGCTTTGTTGATACCGTTCATGTCGAGGGCGGGCCGGATGCAGTTATCAGATTTTAGTGGGTAGTTGCAGCCTTTTGCCATCGCTGCGAACTACCAACTTACCAATGTTTTATGTCCAATCCTTATGTTCTCGATCTTAGCCAGGTCGGCGCGGGCGATGTTGCCATCGTCGGAGGAAAATGCGCCAGCCTTGGCGAACTTTTTCGCGAGTTGACCCAGCAAGGCGTTCGCGCCGTCGATGGATTTTCGACGACGAGCCACGCCTATAACACGCTGCTTGATACGGACAACCTGCGCGGCCGATTAAAGAAACTATTAAAGGGCCTTGATGTAAACAACCTCGAAGAACTAGCCCGAGTGGGTGGCGAAGCTCGCCGCCTGATGCTCGAAACTCCATTTCCCAAAGAGGTCGAGGCCGCGATTATTTCCGCCTACGCTGCCCTCGGCAAACGTATCGGAAAAAAGGTATTTGAGGTGGCCGTTCGCTCGTCAGCCACGGCAGAAGACCTGCCGGATGCATCCTTTGCCGGCCAGCAGGACACGATTCTTAATGTCCGCGGCGAGGACCGCCTCATCAAGGCATGTCACGAATGTTACGCATCGCTCTGGACCGACCGTGCCATCTCGTATCGCACGGTCAAAGGGTTTGACCATTTTGACGTTGCCCTGTCAATCGGCATTCAACCGATGGTGCGCTCAGATGCCGCCTGCTCGGGTGTAATGTTTACGCTTGATACCGAGAGCGGATTTCGCGACGTCGTGGTGATCAATGGTGCCTGGGGCCTGGGCGAGGCGGTCGTTCAGGGAATGGCGACGCCGGACGAATGGATCGTTTTCAAGCCTACCTTAAAACTCGGCTTCCGTCCGATCGTTACGCGAAAGCTTGGCGTTAAGGAAGTAAAGATGGTGTTTGCGGACGATGGCGCGGGCACACAGGTCCGTGATGTTGTCGAAACTCAGCGCAACCGGTTTTGCCTTGCGGGGTTTGAGGTAATGCAGCTTGCCGAATGGGCCTGCGCTATCGAGGACCACTATTCCAAACTCGCCGGCAGGCCCCAGCCGATGGATATCGAATGGGCAAAAGACGGCATAACCGGTGAGCTTTTTATACTGCAAGCCCGGCCCGAAACCATTCATGCGCAGAATAACCATAATTATATTGAAAAATACAGCCTGGTCGGCAGTCACGGAGCTCCGCTCGCGACAGGTGTCGCCGTAGGCGAAAAGATCGGCCATGGAACCGCTCATGTTTTGCTCGATTCGTCTAAGCTTTCGACCTTCAAAGAGGGCGAGATTCTGGTCACATCGATGACCGATCCCGCGTGGGAGCCGATCATGAAACGCGCGTCGGCAATCGTAACGGACCGCGGTGGAAGAACTTGCCACAGCGCCATCATCAGCCGTGAACTCGGCATTCCATGCATCGTAGGCTCCGGCGATGCGACCGAAAAGGTTCGCAACGGAACTGATATTACGGTTAGCTGTGCCGAGGGCGAACGCGGCAATATCTATTACGGCAAGATCGAATACAAGGTTGAAAAACAGACGATCACAGACGAGGAGCGGCCGATAACCCAAGTCATGATGAATGTTGGCGACCCGGACCACGCCTTTGCCGTCTCACGCTTGCCGAACGACGGCGTCGGGCTCGCACGGCTTGAATTTATCATCAATAATCATATCGGAATCCATCCGATGGCCCTTGTTAATTACCCCAATTTGAAAAAGCCGGCAGATGTCCAGCTGATTTCCAGCCGCATTCTCGAAGAAGACCCGAAAGAATTTTTTGTGCGTTCGGTGGCTGAGGGCATTGGCCGTATTGCCGCAGCATTTTATCCAAAACCGGTAATCGTGCGAATGTCTGATTTCAAATCAAATGAATACGCGATGCTGATCGGCGGCAAGGAATTTGAGCCGCTCGAGGAAAATCCGATGATCGGCTTCCGCGGAGCGTCGAGATATTATGATGACCGTTACCGGGCCGGTTTTCGGCTCGAATGTCTCGCCCTGCAGCGGGCCCGCGAAGATATGGGGTTGATCAATATCAAGCCAATGATCCCATTCTGCCGCACCGTCGAGGAAGGCGAAAAGGTCATCGCTCTCATGGCCGAGCACGGCCTGGTTCAGGGCGAGAACGAACTTGAAATTTACGCGATGTGTGAACTGCCGGCAAATGTGGTTTTTGCCGAAGAGTTCCTAAGGGTGTTTGACGGCTATTCGATCGGATCGAATGATCTGACACAGCTTGCACTGGGGCTCGACCGCGATAGCGAAATGGTCGCCCATCTATTTGACGAACGAAACGGCGCCGTGGAAAAGATGGTTGCGATGGCGATAGACGCCGCGGTCAAGAACGGCAAAAAAATCGGGATCTGTGGTCAGGCCCCATCGGACTATCCCGAATTCGCCGAATTCCTCGTCAAGCGTGGCATCAATTCAATCTCGCTCAATCCGGATACGGTACTTCAGACGACTCAACATATCCTCGAGACGGAAAAGGCCCTGGCGTTGGAAAAATCGGCCAGTGGATAGGCCTTCGAGGAATTCAAACATGTGAGCGAGCCGCCCGAAAACTATATTCCGCAAAGGGTTGCGGGTGCAATGCGAAAACAAGCCGGACGCGTCTGGCTGGCCGGTACGACGGTTGTCCTTGTTTGGACATCGCTCATGGCCCTCGCCCCGTTGGCAAAAGCAAACGGTTTCATATCACTCTCATTCCCGCTTTATAGCTTTTTTAGTTATATCTGCCACCAAATACCGGGCCGCTCATTTCATATTGCGGGTGAACCATTCGCAGTCTGCGCCCGATGTTTCGGCGTATATTTTGGGCTGGTTGCCGGGTTCGCAGCCTACCCGCTGTGGCGAAGTATCGCCGATGTCGAGCCGCTCCCTCGATTTTGGCTTTTCCTGTCCCTGGCGCCGATTTCGATTGACTGGTCGCTAACGGTTCTCGGAATTTGGGAGAATACTCAGGTTTCGCGGTTTGTCACCGGTCTGATTCTTGGTTTCGCCTGCGCCACATACATCGTTCCCGCCATCGTTGAAATAGTTAGAAACCTTTCTTTTCGCCGGTCTCCTCTGTCAGAACCGCCTGTGTAAATGGGCGATTCCGGCGCCCGACTGAACTTTTATTGACTTGATATCGTAGAAAGAGCAAGATTGAATAGCATGAAATTTTCAAAGGAAACAGCGACCGAGCGTGCAAAAAAGGATCTGTCAGATCGTTTAGATATAGACGTTAGCGAGGTCGCGACGGCGAGTATTTCGGAAAAGGAATTTTCGGATATGTCGCTTGGATCGCCCGCTGAGGGCGAGATGGCCGCGCAGATGATCGCCAGCGGTTGGACAATTAAACTGGCGGCCGCCGGAAAGGACTATGAATACCGCGCGGACAAATATCAACTCCGCCTGCACAATTTCAAAGGGGCCAACTACGTCATAGAATCATAAGTTTTGGAGCAGTAATTATGAATCGCAAGAACATCTGGATACACGTAACGATAGCCGTCGTTTTAATTACCTTTGCGGCCCTGCTGGGGCAGATAGACCGTTGGAAATCCGCCCTGAAGCATCCGGCTAATGAACAGTCGAGAACGTCTATCAAACGTGCCGATGCCAAAAAGTTGGATTTGGGTGCCGACAGCCCGGAGGTGCTTGTCCGCTTCAAACCCGGCGTATCGCTCGACCGGATCCGCAGCATTGCGGCAGCAAATCATGATCTTCTGGCTGACGAGATCGAATCGGTGGGCGGCCTAACCTTTATCGATGACCTCGACAACGCCGACGCCCAGACGGTTGCGAATCAATACGCGGCGATGTCTGACGAGGTCGCATATGCGGAAATAAATTATCAGATAAAACTGGATGATCCGGTTCAAAAAGAAGTCCCGCGTGACCTCGTTTTACGCGAACCAGCGGCCGATCTGCCGAATGACCCGCTGTTTGGTGAACAATGGGCCCTCAACAATCAGGGCCAGGACGGTGGCACGAAACGGGCCGATATCGATGCACTAGAGGCTTGGACCCATACGAAAGGCAGTGAAGAAGTCGTCGTCGCGGTGCTTGATACAGGCGTCGATTACCGCCACCCGGACCTCGTCGCCAATATGTGGACACGGCCGGCCGGTGTTCCGGCTTACGTTGACGACGAGCTCGGCACGTTTAATGATCTCAACGGCTACAACGGCACCGACAAAGACGCCGACCCGATGGATGATAATGGCCATGGCACGCATTGCGCCGGCATAATCGGTGCCGAGGGCGACAATGGCGAGGGCATCACTGGTATTAACCAAAAAGTGCAGATCATGCCGCTTAAGTTCCTCGGCCGCGGCGGATTTGGATCGACAAACGACGCGATCGAGGCAATCAATTATGCTATCGACCGCAAGAAGAACGGAGTTAACATCCGCATTATAAGCGCAAGCTGGGGCTCTACCTCAAAATCAAAGGCGCTCGAAGATACGATCCGTGCCGCCGGTGAGGCCGGCATACTATTCGTCGCGGCCGCTGGAAATGACGGCTCCAATAACGACAACCGCCCGCATTACCCGTCAAATTACGACTTGCCGAATGTCATCAGCGTCGCCGCCCTCGACCGCAACGACCAGATTGCAAGCTTCTCAAATTTTGGTTCAAAGACGGTCCACGTCGCCGCTCCGGGCAAGGAGATCCTATCCACCTGGCTCAATGACGGCTACCGCGAAGCCTCAGGCACCTCAATGGCAACGCCATACGTGTCGGGCGTCGGAGCTCTGATAATCGCCAGCGACCCCGATATCACGATGAAAAACTTGCGTGCCCGTATTCTTGGATCGGCCGACGAATTGGACTCGGTCAAGAGCAAAGTAGCCACCGGCGGACGAGTTTGCGCGGCTAATTCCTTGGGGAATATCGTCAAGAATCACGTACATCGATAACACTCACAAGTTAGCTCTACCATCTCATGCACAGGCTCGACCATTTCGGTACTTTCTGAAAGGTCGAGCCGTTACTTATTGTTGCAATCCATTGTAAATAGGGATGTTATGAAGATATCCACCTTCTGGCACACTGTTTGCCATTTGCCATATCGAGCAATGGCGACAACATTGCCCTGAAGTTTACGAAATTGGAGAAAACAATGAACAAGATAAAAAATTTGATAGTATTTACGGCTTTTTCCCTGCTCGTGTTGGGCCTGCCAGCCATTGCCTCGGCTCAGTATTATCCAAACGACCCGTACGGACGTAACGGCGGTTACAACGACCCTTACGGACGCAACGGCGGCTATAGTAACGGCGGTTACGGCGACCAGCGTTCTGTGATCCGCAATTTGAAGAGCCGCACGCGCGAATTCACTCGTCAGCTTGATCGAGACCTCGACCGCGGCCGCATGAACGGTACGCGGCGTGAGGACCAGATCAATGAGATCGCAAACCGATTTCGCGATGCGGTAAACGATATCGACAACAACGGCTACTACGACAATCGTCGCGGCACCTACGGCGGCAACAACGAAATGCGCCGCGTGTTTGACCTGGCGGCACAGATCGAGCGGTCGATCAGCCGGGCCAATATCAGCTATCAGACGCGCAATCTTTGGTCGGCGGTCCGCAATGACCTGCAAAGCTTAAGCGGCGGTTATTACACTAACAATAACAATCGCGGAAACGGCAACCGCAACGGCGGGTGGGGCAACAATCGCAACACTGGCCGTAACGGCCTGCCGAGCTGGTGGCCCTTCTAAGCTTCCTCTGACAAATTCACAATCCTTTTGGCCCGCGTTTGAGATAATGCGGGCCTTTTTGTCAAAACGGCCCGCGTAAGCGTGCGGTCAGTTCGTTGAGTGAAAGGCGGCACGAAACTGGTCCAGATTTCCTTACGAGGTGTCCATTTACGAAACACGTAATCAATGTCTTACAATCACTCTCGAGGCTCCGGAATTCCGACGGCCTGACCGCCCGTTTACGCAGGCGGTCTCGACTTATGCCCGGAACACTTTATCTAGTTGCAACTCCTATCGGAAACCTGCAGGACATCACCCTGCGGGCGCTCGATACGCTGCGCTCGGTCGATCTGATCGCCTGCGAAGACACAAGGCACACGCGAAATCTGCTCAACCATTTTCGCATTTCGAACCAAACCATCAGCTATCACGAACACAACGAGCACGAGCGTGCCGAAGCGTTTGTCGAACGCCTTGCACGCGGCGAATCGATCGCGATCGTTTCGGACGCCGGGACGCCGGGCATTTGCGATCCTGGATTTACCATCGTGCGTCGGGCAAGCGAGATCGGAGCGGTCATAGTTCCTGTTCCCGGAGCGGTCGCTTTTGTAAATGCCTTGATTGCCGCTGGCATCGCGACTGACTCGGTCTTTTTTGGCGGGTTTCTGCCGTCAAAAAAAGGGGAACGGCGAAAACGGCTCGACGAAGTTCGCGGCATTCCGGCGACGCTGCTCTTCTACGAAGCCCCGCATCGTTTGGCTAAATCCCTCACGGACTGCCTCGAAATCCTCGGCAATCGCCAGGCAGCGGTCGCACGAGAATTGACCAAGCTCCACGAAGAGATCGCTCGCGGCACTCTGTCCGAGCTCTTGGGAAAATACTCGGCCGCAAGTGTTCGCGGCGAAATCGTTCTCGTCATAGATCGGGAACACAAAACGGCGATAGCGAGCGCCGAAACGCTTTCGCTTGCTGACCGTGTCGGGCAACTCGAAAATGACGGAAACGACCGTAAAACCTCGCTCAAACGTGCTGCCAGGGAATTCGGCATCTCAAAATCCGAAGCCTACCGCATTCTCGAATCGGCCAAAAAATAGCGCAACTTTTCGGGCCGCTGCAAGTCTAACAAACAGAAAATATTTTCCGCCAAAGCAACCAAACGGGCGTCTCGCGTGTCTCTTGTAGGTGGACGTCCGAAAATTCTGATCTGAGGTATTTCGAATTATGAAAAAGATCGTACTTTCGGTGATTATCGTATTTTCTCTGCTCGCTCCCGCACTCGTTTTTACAACATCTGCGTCGGCCTCGACGTGTTCGATCAAGATGCCGGAAACGCTGTTATCGCTATATCGCGCCAGCGACGGTATCTACGTTGGCCGCTACACTGGCCAGGAAGAGGGCAAGGCCCTGGAAGAGGCGGAAACCTATACAACGATTGAGATCAAGAAACATTTTGACATCTCGCAGACGGTCAAGGGTAAAGAGCTGCGGGCCTTTACCCAGTTCGACACCGAGTATCGGGAAATCGGCGGACCACCAAAAGGCTTTGACACCGTTGAGGAAATCCAGGAATCGCAGGCGGCTCTCGAAAGGTCGCTCGAGCAAACCGAGATCGAAGAGATTGAGGAATCTCCCGCCCTTAAACCCGGCGACGACGTGTTGCTTTTTGTACAGCGGGATGAGGAAACCAACCGGCTCGAGTTGACCGACTATCGCGACGGGATCAAGGTCATGCCGCGCAAGAACATTGCGGTTTACGAGGCCAGGATTAAGGAATTAGAGTCGATTCTAACGCCGGCCAAACCGAGCGTCGAAAAGCTCGTTGACTGGCTCGTCTCGTGTGCCGAAGATCCGGTTACGCGTTGGGAAGGAACATATGAGTTGGAGAGCAGTTTTTCCGCACTCGAATATCAGGAAGAGCGGGCTGCACAGCGGAAAGCAAAAGCGGCGGCCGAGCGGAACCCGATCGAACTGCTGCCTGAAAAGGCTTCGGACGAAGAAGATAACGCCGCGTTTGCCAAAGCGATGAGTGAGTTTCACCGGCAGTCGCTGGCGAATATCCTGCTCAATGCCGAATTTCAGGCCCCGGAGCGAAAACCCGGCGAGAATGGTTATGTTGCCGGAAACCGCGAACTGCTGAGCCTGGTGGCGAGATGGGACAACACGCGTGTCGCGTGGCTGCTGCTTAACCGCTTGCGTGCCGAATCGTACTCGGCACGGGAAAACTCGGAAATGATGGAATCCGTTGCCGCCATTGTTGATGACGACAAAGTTGCCGAGATCGCCGAGAAATACGGTGACGTCCATTATGAAGATGATGATGCGGTGGTCGAAAACAAAGACGAAGAAGCCCAGCCCATCCAGTCAAAAGACAAGCATGAAACTCGCGATTTGGATCAATCAAGCGCGGGGCCGGGTAAAACGTCTGCGATTGAGCCATTGAGAAAAGCCGCTAAATCGCCAGAAAAACCGACAGTGACATACAAGCAATTCCGTTCAGACCTAATTGCAAAATTCGTCCAGAGAGCAGAATTTGTAATGGCGAACCCAAAAGGCGTGGATGAGTCCGATGGACGGGAAGATATTGAACTCAGGCCGTCTCCGCCTCTCTCGCCAGGTAACTCGGGGTTAGCACGCCAAAGCGGGATTCGCCCTGTCCGATGATTTTCACGCTATCGTGCCCGGCACAATTCAAGTCATTTGCCGAATGAGACGTAAAAAGGCTGGCGAAGGATGCACATCCCTCGCCAGCCATCTTCGGTTGTTAACCGGACCGCGGGTTAGCCCGGACGGTTCTTATCGCTGGGTCAATTCCGGCGGCAGTTGCTTATCGATCTTTGGCCTTTCCTTGAGGTCAGAAAGTTCCCACATGGTCAGGAAGATAGTGCGGGCGACCTTTTCCATCTTCTGATAATCGATCTTGTCGGGATGATCGGTCGGCTGATGATAATCTTCGTGAACGCCGTCAAACCAGAACACGATCGGAATGCCGTTTTGCGCGTAATGGAAATGATCAGAACGGAAAAAGAACCGGTTCGTGTCCTTCGGGTCGTCGTAGCGGTAATCGTAATTCATCTTGAGGAAGGCATCGTTTGTTCCTTTTGTGATCGCCCCGAGAGTTGAAGACATCATTTCAGAGCCGATGACGTAAATAGCGTTCTCGCCCGAAAGATCTTTGTTCTTCGGATTCGTATCGCCTTCCTTTTTGCTGCGGCCGATCATATCGATGTTGAGCTGGGTGATGACGTTTTTAATATTGACGGTCGGAAATTTGTTGAAATAATCAGCTCCGACGAGCCCTTTTTCTTCACCAGCATGCCAGACGAACAGGATCGAGCGTTTTGGCCGAACCTTTGCTTTGGCGAGGGCCTCGGCGATCGAAAGTACGGCCACCGTTCCCGAACCGTCATCGTCCGCACCGTTCCAGATCTTGTCTTCGCCGGGAGCATTCGGATTGGTGCCGACGTGGTCATAGTGAGCGCCGACCGCGACCATCTCATTCTTTAGCACCGGATCGCTGCCTTCCCATAGAGCGACGACATTTTGCGTTGTGACACGGTCGAAATCCGTTACGACCGATATAGATGCAGTTTTGGAATCAGCAAAAGCGAAACTTGCGACCGGGCCACCTGTCGTAGCGCCGATCTTTGCAAGGTCGGTGCTTTCACCCGCCAACAGATTTTCGGAAGCCTTCTGGCTGAGAATGACCGATGGAATACTGGCGCCCGCTTCACGCAGTTTCTATACGTAGAAGCCGCCGCCGGTCTCGCGTTGACGTTTGGTGCGTTCCCAGTTGGTGGTTGACTGAGCCGTCGCGAGCGTAATGATCCCGACAGCGCCGCTTTGCCGTGCGTAGGTTGCCGGGTCGATCCAGTCAACACCACGCTGGCCGCTGGCGTTTAATTGCTGAAAGGTCATGCCGCGCGGAATGCCTTCGCCCGACAGAACAACGATCTTGCCTTTGACATCGAGTCCCTTATACGGGTCAAGGTCTTTTGATTTGACGAACCAGCCATTACCGGCAAAGACCAAACCGGCATTCTGTACCGATCCTGCGGTAACCGCCGGAAGGAAATCAGTACCGTATGCGAGCTGCTGTCCGCCGACGGTCAAGGTCGTCGCGGCCGTCTTGATTTTTGGCCGCACCATTTCCATCTTTTGAAAAAAAGTGCCGTTGTCGCCGGCGCCTTTGAAACCCCATTTGTGGAGATTCATCTTAAGAAATTCTGCGGTCACATCCAGGCCGTATGATGGCGTATCACGGCCGCCCATCGCGTCAGAGGCGACAAAATACAGATAATTACTTAGCTGGCCGGCGGTTATTTCATCGGCCATCTTTTTTTCGTCTGAGGATATTTTTACGGCCTGAGCAAACCCGACCGAGGGCAGCAACAGAGCAATGCTCAAAAATCCAGCAATCAAATTCTTCTTCATTCTTTTCTCCAGCAAAGTTTTTAGTGTGTGTGTCAATCGGTGTATTACGTAAATAGTAACATTTTGTTTCAGTTGAGGTCCTTGAGCCATGGGGTGAGGTCAACGCTCCAGATATTTCGCGAGCGTGCATTCGCATCTTTGATGCGTTTCATCGCGTCATCGTATGTTTCCTTCTTTTTGGGGAACGTGACATCGATAACTGACGAACGTCCCGTCGTGTAGTAAAGTGTTTTGCCATTTCGTGCGAGGCTCGGGGCATTTTCGCCGGCGGACGTGCTAATCTTGTCGCCCAGTGGAACTGGCGGCTGCCAATTCCCTGCCTTATCTTTGAATGAAATAAATAGATTCGAGATCGCGACCGCTCCCGGACGATTCGATGCAAAGACGACAAAACGCTCGTTCGCATCGATCGCCGGGTCCATGTCGTTGAGCTTGTTATCGGCAAAGGACACGCGCTCAGGGGCCTGGTATTTGCCGTCTTTGTAAACCGAGCGGTGGATCTTATAACCGACCACAGGTTCTTTGCTGGCATAGCGGGCTGAGAAATAGAGATTGCCGTTGGCGGCGACCGACGGGTTATAGATTTCAGCGGTCTGGTTAACCGGGCCGTCAACGTGGATTGGCTCGGACCAGCCTTTGCCGGTTTTATCGCAGTACCAGACGTTTGCGCCTGGGAATTTCCGGCCATTCGATTCTGCCATTAGCGGCTGGCCGCCGCGTGTTGCCGGCCGGTTCGAAACGAAAAACAGGCGTTTACCGTCCGGGCTGACGTGCGGCTCGGAATCACGCCAGACTCCGGAAAAGGAGGCGACATCAGGCCGCGACCATTTGCCGTTTTTTAGGACGGAAAACATGATCGTGTTATCTGAAAAGCGGTTGTCCGAACGTGTGAAATAGACGGTCTTGCCATCGGGCGTGAAAGTCGCGGTTGTTTCCATCAAATCGGTCGAGACAACGCCGGGTGCAAACATGACCGGCGAGCTTTGTGCAAAAACCGCGGCCGGAAGCAGTAAAAATAATAGCGATAAAAAGGTTTTCAACTTCGTATTTCTCCAGAATTATTTCAATCGTGAGAAAACCTGTACGAAGTATCTAGGCAATTTGTTTGGGGTTTGATCCGATGATGCAGATCTTGTTGTCGTCGGCGAGCTTGAGCATTTCGTCGCGTTCGAAAATGAGTGTCTTGCCGGTCGTCACGCTCAGACAGGTTGCACCGGCCTCAATCATTACGCGGATGGTCGGGGTGCCGACGACCGGAACGTCGAACCGCATATCCTGATTTGGCTTGGCGACCTTGACGACGGTGAGTTTGCCGTTAGCAAGTTCGCCGGCCCGTTTGATTGTCGCATCTGTTCCCTCCATTGCCTCGATTGCGACACACGCCTTGCCGCGGACAACGATTGTCTGTCCGAGATCGAGCCGTGCGATCTCGTCCGCAATATTTAGGCCGTATTCGATATTTTCCAGTTCGATATCGGACGGTTTTCGTTTAGTCAAAACACCGCCCGCGGCGAGTTGGTCCTGGATAAAAAACGTCGAATCGATCAATTCGATCCCGTCTTTGCCGAGTTCATTCGCGATGCCGCCTATCAGTGCGTCGGTATTGCGGCGGGGCAGATTCCACAGCATTTTTACCATTCGCATATCTGGAATTGCTGAGGAAAATAGCTGAACGTGCTTAACCTGCCCGGCCATCATCGCTTTTTCTACGCCGTTGGCCGTCAAAAACGAGATCATTTTGCCAAGCTGGCCGATGCCGACCCAGGTCACATTGTCGGCGACTTCATCAATTCGCGTATCGGTCTCTTCTTTGATAGCGACAACCGCGAGCGATGCTCCGGCCCGCCGGGCTCCATCGACGACGAGAAAGGGGAACTGGCCATTGCCCGCTATAAGTCCAAACTTCATAGATGTTTCGATCAGTCAGAAAAAGAGTATGAGCCAATAAGCCGGATTACTGTAACGGCAAATCAGCTCACACTCGCATTTTCGGCTACCTTTTTTACTGTGCAGTTTTTGCTTTTGCCTTGGCAAAATCGCCGGCCTTGATGATTGTAATGCTGCCGGGAACGATGTATTTCCGCATCGCCGCGTTGATCTGCTCCTGCGTTAAATTGCGAATTTTCGCCTCGAGGTCTGCATCCCAGGCAATCGTTCGTCCGAGGAAAAGATAGTTGTTCAGGCGGCCCGAAAGTTCGCGGTCCTGGGCCCTTGATAATTGACGGCTTTGCAGCCAGCCGCTCTTTGCCGCCGTAATTTCCTCAGCGGTAAAGCCATCTTTTGCCATTTTAGCAAGCTCATCTTTAAAGGCCGCCTCCAATTTATCAACATTTTCGGGGGCGTAAATGGCATTTGCGGCAAACGACCCGCTTTCGTCGAGCGAACTGGCGTTGAGACCCGAGCCGACGCCATAGCTCAAGCCGTCTTTCTGCCGGATGCGTACAGCAAGACGCGAACTCAAAAATCCACCGCCGAGCATATAGTTGCCCAACACCAGTGCCGGATAATCGACGTTGTCATCGCGCAGCTTGAGATTCATACGGGCGAGGAAGAAGGCGTTTGCCTTGTCCGGGGCCTCAATGGATCTATTAACAGCCGCCACATCGCGATATTCGCTTTTGATGCGGGCAAACGGCTTGGGACTCTTCCATGAACCAAAGATTTCCTGCGTGATCGAGGCGACCTCTTTTTCGTCAAAATCGCCAACGACCGTCATCTGGCCATTTGAGGCGCCGTAAAAATCGTGGTGAAAGCGTTTTACCTCGTCGAGGGTAACACCCTGTATTTCAGAAATTATCTCGTCGATTGTGCCCGAGTAATTCGGATGGCCTTTGGGATACACATTAAATACACGGCCGATTTCTACACTAGCCAGTAATGTCGGCTCACTTCTTTGGCTTTCGATGCCGGTCAGGGTCTGCTGCTTCAGTTCATCAAATTCCTTTTGCGGGTATGAAGGCTCGTGCAGGATTTCACCGACAAGCCTGAGAACGGCAGGCAAATTTTGCCGAGTCGTCTCGATCGATGCAGTCGCGCTGGTTGCGCCGCCCCCAACGGAAACCTGCGCCTTTAGACGGTCAAACTCATCCTGTATCTGCTGGCGGGTATGTTTTGCCGTGCCGCGCTCGAGCAATTGGCCGGCAAAGCTCCCAGCCTGCCCGCGATTCATCAATGACGCCTCGTCGCCAAACCTCAAGGTTATGTTTGCTACGACCGAATCGCCGCGGTTCTCCTTCGGCAGCAGGGCCACATCCATTCCGCCAATTTTTGTCCGCTTGGTGCGGCTTTCAATATTCGCAGGCGACGGGTCAAACGCCTCGCCGGCCGCCACGACGGCATCGCCCTTATAGTCCTTGACCATAGCCGTAATATCAGCGTCCTTTACAAACGGAATTTCCGCCCGGTCAGGTTTCTCGGTCGGCATAAAAATGCCCAGCGTACGGTTGGATTGCTTAAAATATGTCGCGGCAACACGCTTTAGATCGTCGGGTGAGACCGTACGAAGCCGGTCGCGGAAAATAAAGAACAGCCGCCAGTCACCGCGGGCGATCCACTCACTCATTTCGAGGCCGACGCGATTTGAATCGTTAAGGGCGAGTTCAATGTTCTTTAGCATTGCGACTCGTGCGCGGTCGGTCTCTTCTTTTGTCGGTGCGTTGGCCGCCAGTTTTTCTATTGTGTCGATGAGGGCGTCACGAGCCGCGTCCAGCGACATTTCTTTCTTTAACTCAGTTCCGAAGAGCATAAAACCAGGCTCTTTTGTCGGGTAACCAAAATTGAAAACCGAGGATGCTTTCTTTGCTTCGACCAGCGATTTATAAAGCCGGCCGCTCGGCGTATCGCCAAGGACCCAGGCCGCCATTTCAATTGCGGCGCCGTCCGCATGCGAAGCCGCGGGCACGTGGTAGCCTGCCATCATTACCTGAGTATCGCCAACGCGACGAACCGTAATCTGGCGTTCGCCATCCTGCGTAGGTTCAACCGTATAATTCGGCGCCAATTTTCGGTCAGGCCGCGGAATGCCGCCGAAATACTTTTGAATCAGGCCGAGTGTTTTGGTTTCGTCAAACTTTCCTGCCACGAGCAGGACGGCATTGTCCGGCTGATAATATTTGCGATAGAAGGCCTGAAGCCGGTCAATAGGGACGTTTTCCAAATCGGACCGGGCGCCGATAGTATCTTTGCCGTAATTGTGCCAATCATATGAGATAGCGGTCGTTTTCTGAAGCAGCACTCCAAACGGGTCATTTTCGCCCGACTCAAGTTCGTTGCGAACGACCGAGAATTCTGAATCAAGGTCCTTTTTCGCAATATAGGAATTGATCATCCGGTCGGCTTCGAGATCGAGTGCCCAATTGAGATTTTCATCCGTCGCACCAAAGGTTTCAAAGTAATTTGTGCGGTCAAACCAGGTCGAGCCGTTTGGCCGCGTTCCGTGCGAAGTCAATTCGGCGGGAATGTTCGGATGCTTTGGCGTACCTTTGAAAACCAGATGTTCGAGCAAATGGGCCATCCCTGTTTCGCCATAGTTCTCGTGCCGCGAACCGACAAGGTACGTCATATTTACCGTGATGGTTTGCTTGGTCGTATCGGGAAACAGCAATATTTTTAGGCCGTTGGGCATGCTGTATTCGGTTATGCCCTCAACACTCGTAACCTTTTTGATGCCGTCCGGCATGGTCTGGGCGTAGGAGTTAGCAAATGAAATGAAAAGCAGGCAAATAGCCGCTAAGATGAACGCTCGGTGTCTCAAGGACTGTCTCATAGAATCTCCAGTTTTTGGGCTTGGCATCAAAGCCCCATTTATGATGAAATAACCAAAAACATCTATCCGAATGCCGATGGCGGAAAGAACATAGGTCAATTTGCTCTATTATTAGCCGGAAAACAGCAAATTGTAAAACAGAAGACGCCGCGACGAATTGACGAAAGTATGTCCGCACGATATTGCTGTGCGGACAATAAACATTTTACGTTTTACGCCGTATTATTTGCGGTCATAGCCCATAGATTAGTTTCGCTAAAAAATATGCTTATCAGAACCCTGCGCGCAGCTATTGTTGTCTCCGTTTTTGTGTCGGCGGCGTTTGCCCAAAATCAGATTGCCTACCTTACAGAACCGTCGCTTGCACCCGACAGGAAAGAGGTTGTGTTCGTTTCCGGCGGCGATATATGGTCGGTTGGGGCCGATGGCGGCGCGGCCCATTTGCTGGTTTCACATCCGGCGAACGAGTCAAAACCTCTATTCTCGCCTGATGGCCGATGGCTGGCTTTTGTTTCTAACCGCACGGGAAACGGTGATATCTATCTAATGGACATCTCGAGTGGCTCATTAAAGCGGATTACATTTGACGATAGCGGCGAATCGCTGGACGCCTGGTCGCGTGACGGCAAGTGGCTGTATTTCTACTCGACGAGCCGCGATATCTCAGGCATGGCAGATATTTATCGTGTACCTGCAACGGGCGGAACGCCGATGCAGGTCAGCAGCGATAGATATACGAGCGAGTTTCATTCTTCGCCGCTCGCTGATGGCTCAATTGTCTTTGCGGCCAGGGGCAATTCCGCCGGCCAATGGTGGCGTCGCGGACACAGCCACCTTGACGAAAGCGAGCTCTGGCTAAAGTCCGGTGACAAGTACACCGAGCTGACACCGCGTGGTGCCAAACAGCAGTGGCCTATGGCAACGGCCGACGGTTCGAGGGTTTTTTTTATGTCGGACCGTTCGGGTTCTCAAAATATCTGGTCTTGGCAGCGTGGCGGCCAGGCTAGGCAAGTCACGAATTTTACCGATGGCCGCGTTCTCTGGCCGAGCATGTCCTATGACGGACAAGAGATCGTTTTCGAGAGAAACTTTCGCCTATGGAAAATGAAAACTGATGGCGGAACACCAAAAGAACTTTCGATTGCTCTGCGCGGTGCCGCATCAAGCCCGATGGTCGAGCGCGTAAGCCTGAGCAGCCAGATTCGTGAACTGGCGCTCTCGCCGGATGGCAAAAAGGTCGCCGTTGCTGCACGCGGTGAAATTTTTGCGGCGTCCGCCAAAGACGGTGGTGAAGCTGTGCGCGTGACTGAGACCGTCGCCCCGGAATCGTACGTGACTTGGACAAGCGACAGCAAAAAGCTGGTTTACGCCTCCGAACGCAGTGGTTCGATGAATTTGTTCCAGTATGATTTCGCGACAGAGACGGAAACTCAGTTAACACGAGGTGCACATCAGGATGCGGCTCCCGTGTTCTCACCCGATGGCAAAACCTTGGCCTTTGTCCGCGATTCACGATCGCTCATGGCCCTGAATATGGAATCAAAACAGGAGCGGGAACTGGCCAAACTCTATGTCGATCCCGTACCGCTTCTCGGCGATGACAGCGTCCGGTGGTCGCCGGATGGAAAGTGGCTGGCCTTTTTGACCGCTTCACCCGAAAACCGTTCATATACAAATGCCAGTGTCGTTGCAGCAGCTGGCGGTCCGGCAACGCCTATCAGCTTTTTGGCTAATTCATTCGCCGGCTCGCTCGTCTGGGCCCCGGACGGCTCGTATATTCTATACACGACATCTCAGCGAACAGAGGACGGCTCGATCGCTCGGGTTGACCTAAAACTCAGGACGCCGCGATTCCGCGAAGACCAGTTCCGCGACCTTTTTAAGCAAGAAAATCCGCGGGACCGACAACCGGGCACGCCACCGCCCGCGCCGACCGCAACCGCCAGCCCGGCCCCGACGCCGACCGCACAGCCGTCACCCGAGAAAAAAGATGAAAAGGCCACCGAGATCGTGTTCGAAGATATTCGCAAACGGCTAAGTTATTTAAATACTGGGTTTAACAATAACTCCGTCACGATTAGCCCGGATGGAAAAACGCTTCTGCTGACCGCCGTTGCTGAGAATCAGGTAAATTTTTACACGATGTCCCTCGACGAATTGGCAAATGACCAATCTGCCCGGCAACTGACATCTACACCCGGGTTTAAGTCGCAGGCGCAATTCACGCCGGATGGGAAAGAGGTCTTTTTTCTAGAGAATGGCCGCGTTCAGACGGTCAGCATGGATCGCCGCGAAGTCAGGCCGCTGAATCTTAATGTCGATATCAGCGTCAACTTTGCCCAGGAAAAGATGGAAGTCTTCAAACAGGGCTGGCGCTATATGCGTGACAATTTTTACGACGACAAATATCACGGCGCAAATTGGGAAGCGGTGCGGGTAACGTACGAACCGCTCGTCGCCGCCGCCCGAACAATGGACGAGGTGCGCCGTCTGATGAATATGATGGTCGGCGAGCTAAACGCATCGCACCTCGGCGTTGGCGGGGCGAGCGGATTTAATGCGACTCCGGTGGGAAAGCTCGGCCTTAGATTTGACCGCAATGAATATGAAAACAACGGCCGCCTGAAGATCACTGAAATCATAACGCTTGGCCCATCTGCGGTCGTAAAAACGATCAATGTCGGCGATTATCTGCTAACGGTTGACGGCACAAAGGTCGAAGCTGGAACAAATCTCGACGAAATTCTCGAAGGCAAATCTAATCGCCGGATCGTCCTCAGTGTTTCGGCATCGCCGGACGGGTCTAACCGGCGTGAGGTAATTGTAAAACCCGTATCAACCGGAGCGGAAAAGAATTTGCTCTACCGCCAGTGGGTCGAGGAGAATCGGGCCTATGTGGCGAGGATCAGCGGCGGCAAGATCGGCTACGTTCATCTGCCGGATATGGGCCAGGGCACCTTAAACCAGCTTTATATCGATCTCGACGCGGAAAATCAGGCGAAAGAGGGAGTCGTCATTGACATTCGCAACAATAATGGCGGTTTTATTAATCCTTACGTCATTGATGTGCTGTCACGCCGCGGCTATCTGACAATGAAAGAACGGGGAATGTGGAATGTTCCGGGCCGCTCGGCGCTCGGCCAGCGGTCACTCGAAAGGCCTACGATACTGGTTACCAATCAGCATTCGCTCTCGGACGCCGAAGATATGACCGAGGGCTATAAATCTCTCAAACTCGGCAAAGTCGTTGGTGAACCGACATCGGGATGGATAATTTTTACCTGGAACGCGAGTCTCTTTGACGGAACAACTCTGCGATTGCCTCGGCAGCTCATTCTAGGTTCCGACGGCAAGAATATGGAGCTAAACCCGCGAACACCGGATATTGCGGTCACGCGGCCAATCGGCGAGACCCTGACCGGAAAAGATTCGCAGCTCGACACAGCGGTTAAGGAACTTCTGGCAAAGAAGCCCTAGACCGGCCCAAATGAGTACAGCTTAAGCATCTCATCTCCGCTTTCGATCAGTTTGGCAAATTCGAATCCGAGATTTTCGAGCAGCTTGCCGGACGCCGCATTGTCGAGCGAAGTAATAGCCCAAACGGCCGTGAAACTAAGCGTTTCCCGGCCGTATTTCATCATGGCCGACGCCGATTCGTATCCGTAGCCCTTGCGTTCGAATTCGGGAAGGAATGCAAATCCGATGTCCGGCCCGGGCAGAGAGTCACGCCTGACAAATCCGCACATACCAATTTTTGTGCGGCTGTCATTTAGTTCGACGGCGTAGAGGCCGTAGCCGTGTTCGCGATAGCTCTGGCGATATCGGGATTCGATAAAGGCAGCAGCTTCGTCCGGCGTACGGACGCCGCGATCGCCGATGTATTTGATAAACTTCGGAGTGTTTAGCAGGGCGCAAATAAACTCCGCATCGGACGCGGAGTCTAATTCGCGAACGATAAGCCGATCGGTCTCGAAGATCATCTTGCCCTATTCCTTAAACGGCTCGATCTCACCCGGCTTGCGCAGCATCTTGTTTACTTCGTCCAGATGCAGTTCTTCGAGCAGGATCATCTCGCGTGCATACTCCTCGAGCGAGACGGATTTGCCTTCGGTAACGCTAAGCAACTCGTAATAGGCAGCAAGAGTGGTGCTTTCCTGCTCAAAACTCTCACGCAGAATGTCACCAATATCATGCTTTTCGGTCTCAAGCAGCGGCCCGATCTTTAATGACGGATGCCCGCCCAGCATCGTCACAAACTCGCCCGCCTTACGAGCATGTGCCAAACTCTCGTCGCCATTACCCTGGAGCCACGAAACAATCGGTATCCGGTTATACCCAAAAACCATCAAAGCATAGTGCGTATATCGCACAACGCCAGCCAGTTCCAATTCGAGGATCTTGTTCAGTACCTCGATTGCATTTTGTTTGTCGTTTTCGTTCATATTCGTTTTAGCGTCTGTGACTTTCGTCGACAAATGCACCTTTCACGTGGACGATTCGCACTGTCCGGTCAATGATCTCAAAAATGACTCGATATCGTCCAACGATCAGGTGGCGAACTTCCATGCCCAATTCGTCTGTTTCCGGAGCGATCGGCAAACCCAGCGGCAAGATTCCTAAGCTCTTTCGAATATTCGAACGCAAATCGCGGTACCAGTTGCGTGCCTGTTCGATCCCCCAATTCTTCTTTCCCCATTCGAACGAACGGTTGATATCGGCCATAGCCTCATCTGTGAAGACTATCTTAAATTTTTTCATCAATCAGATGGGATATCGTGTTTCGCTTCGAATTCTCGAAAGAACTGCTCGGATTCGGTGACGCGTCCGGCCCGGGCATCTGCCAGGCCTCGTCGAATACTTGCAATAGTTTCCACTCGATTTCGCTCAACCAAGAAATCCTCATAGCTCGCCGCATCCATAATGACCATATCCGCTTTTCCATTCACGGTCAAAACGATAGGTTCCCTGGTTTTTTTCAACTGGCGTCTGAACTTTGAAGTGTCTCTTTTGAAAACGCTTAGACTCTGAATATCCCGGCTAATTCTCATCATATCATAGTAGCACGGTTGTCAAATTCAGTGCGAATTAAACAACCCGCCATCATGGAGTCTCTGCCTGTTCTCTTGCATGATACGAGCTCCGAGTCAGCGGGGATGATTCGACGTGTTTGAAGCCCATCGCCGTACCGATCGCTTTCCATTCGCCAAACTCCTCGGGTGTGACATAGCGTTCGACCGGCAGGCGTTTTTCATAGGGCTGCAGGTATTGGCCAATGGTCATGATGTCGCATGAGACGGACCGTAAGTCCTTCATGAGATCGACTACCTCTTCGAATGTTTCGCCGAGGCCGGCCATTATGCCGCTTTTGGTTTTCATTGCGGGAAACTGTGTGTCGCGGAAACGCGCTGAGCGTTCGAGCAATTCGAGCGTCTGGTTGTATTTGGCATCGGGCCGGACGCGGCGGTAAAGGCGGGCGATGGTTTCGGTATTGTGATTCAAGACGTCGGGCCGCGCGTCGAGTACATTGTTGAGAGCGGCCTCATCGCCGTTGAAATCCGGGATAAGAACCTCGACCTTACACGCAGGATTCAACTCTCGGACTTTTCTGATCGTCTCGGCCCAGTGCATCGAACCGCCGTCCGCAAGATCGTCGCGATTCACAGACGTGATGACCGCGTGTTTTAAATCGAGATGTTTCACTGCCTCGGCGACGTGGGTAGGCTCTAACGGGTCGAGGTCCATGGGCTTGCCTTTATTGACCGCGCAAAATCCGCAGTGACGCGTACAAGTGTCGCCGCCGAGCATAAACGTCGCCGTTTTGTCCGTCCAGCATTCAAAGATGTTTGGGCACTTGGCTTCCTGGCAGACGGTGTGCAGATTTAGCCCGTCTATCAGTTCCATGACCTGATTTTGATTACGCGGGTCACCGAGCTTTATCTTGAGCCAATCCGGCTTTTTTAACCGCTCACGCTGCTTGCGGTTGAGGAAGTTTTGAACTAAAACGCGTTCTTCGATCATACATATCTGATCTTACATTAGCACGAATCAGTGCGGAGCCAGAAAGAGGCGATCATGGACGACGAAGAGCCGCTCACAGTACAACACGATGCTTTGACGCCCGCGTTTTGATCGCGGCCGTTGAGATCGACTGATCAAATGTCACCAAGACGCCGTTGCGAATGCACGAATGAGAGCTTTAAATCTTATTCGTGCATTCGCGGCTACATTCTTGAATCGTTCTGACTAGCCCAGCCGTGAATTTACGATATCCCAATTGATATTCGCAAAAAACGCTTCTATGTATTTCGGCCGGTCGGCGGGTGCGTAATCCTTGATCCAGGCGTGCTCCCAAACGTCCATAATGAGGATCGGCGTATAGCCAGCAACGTTGCCTGTTTCGTGCAGGTTGATCCAGTGATTTGAGAGCGCACCATTTGACTGGTCCTGATAGGTTGCTGCCCAGCCGACACCGCGCATCTTTCCGGTGGCGTTAAAATCGGCCTTCCATACGTCATAGCTGCCAAAACTTTCCTCGGCTGCCTTTGCGAAAGCCGATGATTTGTCGGGGTCGCCGGTTCCCTGCTTCTTCATGTTTTCGAAGTAGTATTCGTGCAGGACCATTCCGTTGTACTCAAACCCAAACCGGCGTTTAAGCTCGCTGTAGGCGGCCATTTTTGTCGCATCCAGCTCGCCGGTCTTTATTAATTCCGCAATCTTTTCATTTAGCGCGTTGGTATTCGTTACGTAACCTTCGTAGAGCTTAAAATGCATCGCGAGCGTTTCATTCGATATTCCCGTCAGGTCGCTAAGATCAAAACTTTTTGCTTTATACACTGTATTCAAACCCATTGTTCTACTCTCCTTTTTGTGTCGAACTAGCCGATTTCCGAGATTCTAAGCCCCGAAATCAATCCTCCGGCCGTGTTCCGGGGTCAATTCCCGCAACGCTTGCCTGATTAATAACTTTAACGTGCAGATCATCCGCGATACGTATTTGGCAAGACAATCGGGTACGATCATTTAAATCAGCTTTGGTTGCCAGTATGCCTGCCTCAGCCTCGCGAATCTCGCCCGCATCACCGGATAATATTTCGACTCGACACGTCGTGCAGCGAGCATTCCCGCCGCATCGGTGCAAGATATCAATCCCGTTGTCCTCGATCGCAAGAACCAGCTTTTTCCCGGCCTCCGCCTCAAAAGCCACCTTGCCATTTGCCGTTTCGGCAATAATTTGTTGCATTAAATCCAAAACTCCCTTTCCTGAAAAATAAAAATCCTATAGCTCGAATTTGTCACAACCCGGACATGAAAGCAAGCATTACACTCCGCTAGGCAATTCTTAACACTGATCTCGGGCCGCTCGGCGGTTTGTCGCCCTTGTAAAGCACCTTTTCGAGAAACATGCCTGATGGCGGCGCGGTAAATTTCGCTGCAACCGGCGAGGCAAACTTTAGCAGGCGCCCAAAGGCGTCATAGCTCATGTCACTGCGGCCCACCTCAGCTATCAGGCCGACGATTCGCCGCAGCATCGTCGGCAAAAAGTGGCTGGCGCCCATCCTGAAACAGATCACGTCGCCATCGGTGAAAACCTCGGCATGGTGTACTTCGACGATCGTCGGGATTCGCGAGTCGGCTTCGAGTTCGCTGAACGAACGGAAATCATGACGGCCGACCAGCAGTTTTGCCGCCTCGTTCATTGCCTTGGCGTCATGCGTGTCCTTAACCCACCAGACAAAATTTTT
>Ga0138256_10000914_pt1 | contig 31830 bp, 21 predicted proteins | sample KNB2016incub_MG_FD_105486 | JGI IMG/M metagenome (GOLD analysis project Ga0138256, IMG submission 105486) | Active sludge microbial communities from wastewater in Klosterneuburg, Austria - KNB2014incub_MG | ecosystem: Engineered > WWTP > Activated sludge > Unclassified | place: Austria... | reverse complement strand
GTCCGCCGCCGGCACGGCTCGGCCATCGCGCTCGCAGTCGCCGGCGCCGGTGGCAGCGGTCGCGCCGCGCACCTAGACTTCGCCCATGGCTGACTGGGACGAGCTCCCGCTCACGTACCGGCTGATGATGCGCGCCTATCCATGGCGCCGAGTTTCCCCGACGCCGTGGGCGCCGCTCCGGCGCCCGGTGACGGAGGCGCGCATCGCCATCGTCTCCAGCGCCGGACTCTATCGCGCCGGCATCGACCGCAGCTTCGGGACGCGGGAGGGCGAGGATGTCACCGTGCGCTGGCTTCCCCGCGACGTCGCCACCATGCGCCTCACGATGGGGCAGACCTCGGACGCATTCAATCGCGCCGCCGTCGAGTCCGACCAGGAACTAGCGCTGCCACTGACCCGTCTCGCGGAGTTGGTCACGTTGGGGGAGGTCGGGAGCGTGGCCCCGCACCACGTCAGCTTCAACGGGTCGATGTTGTCGACGGGACGATTCCTGCGCGATTCGGCCCCCGAGGTGGCACAGGGGCTGTCCGTTGACCAGGTGGACGCGGCGCTGTTCGTCCCGGTTTGACCCTCGTGCACGCAGTCGGTCGGACTGCTGGCAGCCGAAGTGGAACGCCATGGCATCGCGACGGCAACGATTGCCCTGGTGCACAGCGTAGCCGAACGCTTGCGCGGCCCTCGCATGCTCTCCGTCCCGTTCCGGTTCGGACACCCGTTAGGCGAGGCGCATGACGCCGAGGGACAGCGGCGGGTCCTGCGCGCCTTGCTGCAGTTGTTGACAGCGGCGGGACCGGGTCCCGTGCTGCGCGTTTACCGCCCGGAGTGACCGCGCCCCGGAGTGACCGCGCCACGGTGCGGCAGCGATCGTCCGCAGGTCGCACTCGTCGCGCAACCGATCGCCGTCACCCAACGATCCCCAGCAGGAGGCGCCCGGATACTGGCGCCCGGCGGGTGGCGCTCAACGAGTCCCGAGAAGGCGGCGCGCCAGCAGCGTGCGCTGCACGACGGTAATCCCGCACATCGCGGCCCACACCCACGCCAGCGCGGTGACATGGGCGGGGAACGCCGTGAACAGCACGTAGGCCACGCTCGTCTCGCCCGCCTCGGCCAGGCCGGGGGTGAAGCGAATGGTGCGGTCGCCGTCGCCCGCATCGACGCGCTGCTGCTCGAGGATGCTCGACAGCGCGAGTGTGCTGGTGGTGACGAGCACGTAGCCGAGCAGGATCGCCGGCCACGCCCAGGCACCCTCGGGATGCTGAATCCAGAACCCGAACAGCATCACGCAGTACGCCAACATGTCGAAGGTGATGTCCAGGTAACCGCCGAACGCCGACTTCTGTCCAGTCTCGCGGGCGAGGATCCCGTCGATCCCGTCGAGCAGGCGGCTCGCCAGCCAGACGGTGAGCCCCGTCCACGCCGCCCCCCGCGCCACCAGCGCGCCCGCCGTGCAGCCCAGCAGGACGGCGCCCATGGTCACCTGGTTCGGCGACACGCGCCACCGGGCCAGCTGCCGGACCGGGCCAGCAACCAAGGCGGGCAACCTGCGGCGAAACGCGTCGTCAAACATGCGGGGGTACCATAGGGACGGGGCCGATCGCGTCAACCACGTGCGTCCAATCGTTCAGCGCTGGTGGACGATCGGGTCGACAGGGGAACGCACCATCGCGCGGCTCGTCGCCATCGCCTCGTGCCGACCGCACCCCGTCGACTAGTCACGAGCTGACTGCTCGGATCGCCACCCCACCGAAAGCTGCAGCTGGCGAGGAGGACCCGGCGTGAAGTTGAAGATCGGGTCACCCGGGCGCCCGGTCTGGACGATGTTGCCGTTGCCGCCGGTCCCGGTGGCGAACCCCGCCCACGACGTGCGGTCGAAGACGTTGAACAGGTCGGCGCGGAGTTCCAGCGAGCGGTCGAGCACCGGGAGGGTGTACGAGGCGCTCAGGTTCGTGTTGGCATAGGTCGGTAACCGTTCGCCGTTGCGCGGGACATCGAAATAGCGATCGTTGTTGCCGATGAACGAGTTGCCGCGAATGGGCCCCGAGCCGAGCAGGTCGTAGCGCGACTGCCCGCCGCCCACCGTCACGCCGGCGACCCGGTTGAACGGTTGCCCGCTCTGCAGGTCGCCGATCGCGCTCACCCGCACCAGCGGCGTCGGCGACCAGACCAGTCGCACCGTGACGCGATGGCGTCGGTCGTTGTTGGCGACCGCCCATTCGGTGCTATTGCACGACGCACCGGTGATGGCGTCGACTCGGTCCTCACCGAAGCAGTTCCCCTGGGTGGCAGAGAAGTTGATGTCCTCGGCGTCGGTCATCGCCCGCGACAGGACGTAGTTCGCATCGATCGTCAGGCCGCGCGAGAGGCGCTTGCGCGCCGCCAGGTACAACCCGGCGTATTCGGCGAGCCCCTCGGTCTCGGCGGTGGAAAGCCGGCGGTAGCCGGTTTGCGTCGGCGCCTCCGGGCGCAGGCCATCGCCCGGACACGACGTCGCCGAGGCGCAGACGATGTTCGCCGTGTCGGCCGCTGTGAGGCGACGCGAGATGGAGTTCAGGTCAACGAGGCGCGGCAGGTTCGTGGTGCGTGACAGCACTACATCGGCGCTGAATCCCCAGTCGTCGCCCGCCTGGAACTGGTAGCCCACCGTGGCCTGGTAGCTCATCGACATGCGCAGGCCGAGCGGAAAGTCGGCGAAGATCTCGCGCGGCGGCAGCGTGCCGGCCGCCGCTGCAAGGTCGGCGACGCCCTTCCCCTCCCCGAATCGCGGCGCGCTGGTCCCGCTGAACGTCACCGTCGCGTTGCCTGCCGTCCCGAGCTGCTGCGCATCGGAGTACGTCGCGTACGGAAACTTGCCCGCGTACATCCCGGCCCCGCCACGAATCACGGAGCGCGGCGTATTGTAAAAGTTGAACGACAGGCGCGGCTGCACACGGGTCAGGTCCGGATCGCTCTGCCCGCGACTCGTGATGTCGTCATAGTCCCATCGCAGCCCGCCGATGAGCGTCAGGTTTGACGCGACCTTCCAGGAATCCTCGATGAAGGCGCCGTACACGGCCTGCGTGAGATTCACCCGTTGCGGCCGGGCGTCCACGGTGTAGCTCAACACCTGCACGCCGGCCGGGATGTCGGTAAAGCCCACCGACCGACTCGCCGGCGGCTGGATGTCCCCATTGTTGACGACCACGTAGGCGCCGAGCGGATTGGTGCCTGCAGCAAACAGGCGAAAGCGGGCGGCCACCACGTCGCCCCCGGCGCGCAGCGTGTGCGAGCTGCCGATCGCGCGCTCGTACACGTTCCGGACTTGCAGCTGACGCTCCCGCTCGTCGAAGACGAAGTTGGTCGAACCCACCACCGCCTGCGGCACGAAGGCAGGGCCCGGCCCTACGATCGTCACCTGCGGGCGACTTGGCGAGTTCACGGCGGGCGGGAAGTTCCACGTGTACGTCCCCAGCTGCAGCGACAGCGTATTGGACGCCATGCCGCCTGACAGGACGGAACGATGCGTCACCGCGTACAGGCCGCCGAATCGCTGCGTGACGTTGTCCGCCTCCTTCGTCACGATGCCACTGCCGGTCCCGGCGCGATTGGTCAGCGACGAGGCCGCGCGCAGCGTCGTGAACTGGGTGCCGTTCCAGGCGTGGTCCAGCCGGGCGAAGAACTTCCCCTTCTGCCGGCGCTCCGTTCCCAGGAAGGTCGCCAGCGCCGTGGACCCGATGCGGTCCTCGTTCTCGTCGGTGTATTCGGCGGCCATGGAGTAGAACGTGCGGTCTCGCACCAGGGGGCCGGACAGTGCCCCGCCGAGCTGAAAGCGGCGGAACCCCTCCTGCCGGCGCTGCACCGCGGCGGCGTTCGCCCCGAACGGCACCGTGTTGTCGCCGTCGACGCCGAGTCGAGTGCCCGGCCGGCCGTAGACGAACAGCTCACCGCGTGTGCGGTTCGTCCCGCCCCGCGACTGCTGGTTGACGATCCCGCTCGACGAGCGGCCGAAGGCGGTCGAGTACGTATTCACCAGTGCGTCGATGCGTGCGAGCGCAGCGAGCGGGAACTCGACGCGCGGCCCGCCGAGGAATCCCTCGTTGTTGTCGAGGCCATCCAGCAGGTACGACGCGTAGAGCGAGTTCTGTCCGTTGAACGAGAGCGTCGGCGCATCGCCGAAGAAGCCGGTCGCCTGGGTGATGCCCGGAATGTTGAACAGGAGCGAGATGGGATCGCGGGCATCGGTGGGCAGCGCCGCCAGTTCGGCGGCCTCGATCGACCCGCCCGTCGTCGCGTTCTCGGTGTTGAGCAGTGGGCGCTCGGGCGCGGCCACCACCGAGACGGCGTTCAGGGTGTACCGCGGCGCCAGCGTGATCGGGAGCCGGCGAGTCTCGCCCGCGGCGAGCCGCGGCAGCACGATCGTCTCCGGACGGTAGCCCTCGGCGCGCACCAGCAGCGTCGTGCCTCGCGCCGTCGACAGGAGCAACCGGAACGCCCCGGCAGCGTCAGTGGCGGTGCGCACGGTCGAATCGGCCAGCAGGACGACGGCGCCGGCGATCGGACGCCCCCCCTGCGAGCGCACCGTGCCGACGACGGTGGCGGCCGACTGCGCGTGCGTCGTGCTCGCGGTGAGCATCTGCGCCAGCACGGCGAGGGCCAGCAGTGGCGGGAAACGAAATCGTGACACGTCGGCTTCTCCAGGAGACAACAGGACCATCGACACCTGCCGCGCCCGCGAGCTACGCGGATCGCCAGTGCCCAGCGACAGCCGGTGCACACGGTGCACAGGGTGCACCGCGCGCCATGCGTCTGGCGAGACAATCAGCGGGTCGCCAAAAGCGTTCCCGAACGGCGATCATCTGGTAGCGACTTGGTGCAGCAGCTGTGTGGTGCGGCAGCTGCGTGGTGCGGCGGCGGCGTGGTGAACCCGATCGCCGAGGGTCCAGTGCATTCCGTACCTTGTGTCGCTCACTTCCGCCCGAGTTGCATGCGTCGCGCTGCCTGTCGGTCCCCGATCTCCCCCTCTCGCATGCCGTGTGGTGCGGCTGCATGGCGACCTCGCGCAGTCCCGGTCGCCGATTCGGCCGGCGTGATCTCGGTCGTCCCTCCCCCACCGTCCCGGAGCGGCGTGCCGTGAGCGGGCTCGATCTCGCCGGCTTCGCGGCCATCCTGGCCCTGCTGCTCTGGGTTGGCCGTCGAGCGACTACCAGCGCCGACGCGTATCTCGTCGCCGATCGCTCCATACGGCTGTTCCCGCTGGTCGCGACGCTGGTGATGACCGAGTTCAATACCAGCACGCTGCTGGCCTTCAGCGCGATGGGTTACAGTGCCGGCCCAATGGCCATCGCCCTCCCGTTCGTCTTCCTGGTTGGGCTGCTCTTCTACACGCTGAGCGTGGCCCGGGCGTGGAAGCGCTTCGATCGCCTGAGCGTGGCCGAGCTGTTCACCGAGCGCTATTCGCCGTCGCTCGGGCGCCTGGCGAGTGCGCTGCTCCTGCTGGCCATGACCGGGTTCAGCGCGACGTATGTGAAGTCGCTGACGCTGATCATGGCGCCGGTGGCCCCCGCCATGTCCCCGTGGATCCTGTCGGCCGTGCTCTCGGCGATCGTGCTTTCGGTCGTCGTCGCCGGCGGTCTTCCGGCAATCGTGCGGTCGGACATCGTGGGCTTCGGGCTCACGGCGTTCCTCCTCCCCCTGCTGCTCGTGATCGGCTTGTCCAAGTTAGGGCCCGGTGGCTTCGCGGATGTGTTCCAAGCCGACCAGCGCACCTTTGCCCCGACGGCCCAATGGACGCACCCGGCGTTGCCGTTCCGCTTCGTGACGACGCTCATCGTGCTGACCTGCTTCACGTATATCGCGGCCCCTTGGTACGGCCAGAAGATCTTCGCCGCGAGGGACACCCGCACCGCAGTGGCCGCCGTGGGGATATCGGCCGTGCTCGTCTTCGTGTTGTACGGGGCGACGGTGCTGGCTGCCGCCGCCTTCCGGGTGTCCGGGACACCGCTCGCAGACCCGCAGACCGTGGTCCCGGCGATGATCGCGAGCTGGCTGCCGCCCGGGATGCGCGGCGTGGGGATCGCGATGCTCTTCACGGCCGCGCTCACCACCCTGGCCGGCGTGTGGAACGCGATGGCCGCGATGGTCACTGCCGACTTCGCGCTGGCGGGGACACGCACGGTGCGCGGCCAGCGCATCGCCATGGCCACCTTCGCACTCCTGTGCTGGCTGGGCGCCAACCTGCTGGTGGACGACATCCTCGACCGGTTGATCCTCGCCAACATCCCGGTGGCGGCCCTCTCGTTTGCCTTGCTCGCCGGCTTTCACTGGCCGCGCGCCACGGCGGCGGGCGCCTGGGCGTCGGCCGTCGTCGGGGTGGCGTGGGGCGTCGGCTGTTTCGTGGTTGTCGGCGAAGCGGGAGGATACACCTGGCCGTGGGCCATCTATGGCATACCGCTGATCTTTGCGACGGGCATCATGGTTTCGCTCGCAACGGGCGACCCGCGGGCGACGCAAGCGGTGCACACCTGAGAACCGACGGCAGGCGCGGACTGGCGAGCTATGGGGACGTTGGGTAATCCTTCACCCCTCTCTCACACCTACCTCAACATGCGGTTTTCACGAGTCGTCGTTCCGGCATGCGCGCTCGGACTCGCCTGCCTTGCGCTCCCCGCCCACGCCCAGCGCCGAGGCGCCGTCAACGAATACGGCAACCCGTCGCGTTTGGCGCCAGCTCCCACCACGAGCGCGATCTCCGTGCGTGACCTGCAGGTGCGCCTGTACCAGTTCGCCGACGATTCCATGCAGGGTCGACAGGTGGGCCGGGCCGGAAACATGAAAGGGACGGCCTACATCGCGGCAGAGCTACAGCGCCTCGGGCTCGTCCCGGCCGGCGACAACGGCACCTTCTTCCAGGTACTCCCCTATCACCTGCGCTCCTTCACCGCGCACTCGCGGCTGACCGTCAGCGGCAACCCGCTGCGATGGGAAGCTGACTGGCTCGCGATCCCCGGTGCGCGCGCGCCGCGCCCCGTCAGCGACGCCGAGGTGGTGTTTGGCGGCGTCGCGGGAGATACCACGCGGCAGATCGCGCCGCGCGACGCGGCCGGCAAGTTCGTCGTCCTGCTCCCCGGAGCGGCGGCTGCTGCTGCGCCGGGCGGCCGCTTCGCCCCGCCTGCACCGTCGCGCTTCGCCGGGGCGGTCGCCGTGGCCACGGTGGATCTCGATGCGCTCACTGCCGCGCAGCGCCGTGCCCTGAACACCCCGACGATCGCCACCCAGGCCACGACCGGGCGTGGGCGGGCACCCACACCAGCCGCAGCGGTCGATTCCCTTTCCCTGCTGCGCCAGCAGGTTGACCAGCTCGCCCCGCAGGCGGTCCTCCGCCTGACGAGTGACGCCGCGGCGCGCCTGTTCGGTGTGCGAAGCGTCGAGGCCCTCACGCCCGGCGCGACGGGCGGACGCGTGACGGCCTCGCTTGACTACGTCGAACTTCCCAGCGACTACGCACGCAACGTCGTGGCGATCATCCCGGGGAGCGATCCGGCGCTCGCCGGCCAGTACGTGGCCATCGGCGCCCACAATGACCATGTCGGCTTCGCCACCCCGGTGGACAAGGACTCGATCAAGGCCTTCAACAACGAGCGCAACAAGCGCCTGCTCGCCAACAAGATGATGGCGCTGACCCCGGCGCAGCTCAGCGAGATCCGCGTCAACATGGACAGCATCCGTCGCCGCTTTCCGCAGCCGCGCCTCGACTCGATCAACAACGGGGCCGACGATGACGGCTCGGGCTCGATGGGGGTGCTCGAGATCGCGGAGTACATCCAGGCCATGCGCGTCAAGCCGAAGCGCTCGACGCTCTTTGTCTGGCACACGGGCGAGGAGGCCGGGCTCATCGGCTCGGCGTTCTTCACCCGCAACCCCACCGTGCCGCTGGACTCGATCGTCGCGCAGCTCAACATCGACATGATCGGTCGCGGGCGGGAGGGCGACCTGCCGGGCGGCTCGAGCGACTACCTCGGCGTGGTCGGCTCCTTCTTCGACTCGAAGGACCTGGGCGAGACGGTGGCGGCGGTGAACGGGAAGCAGTCGCGCGCCCTGACGCTCGATTACCAGTACGACTCGACCATGAGCTGGACCGGCTACAACAACATTTACGGCCGCAGCGATCACTACAACTACGCCCTGCAGGGCATCCCGGTCGCGTTCTTCTTCACGGGGCTGCATGGCGACTACCACCAGCGCAGCGACGAGGCCGAGTTCATCGACTATCCACACTACGCGCGCATCACCAGCTACATCCGCGACGTGACGGTGGAGGTGGCGAATGGCCCGCGTCCGCGCATCAACGGCACCCGCCCCGCCCGTCCGCCGCGTCCGACCGTCCCCTGATCGACACCGGGCTCGGTCGCCGGGCGCCGCCTCGTGCCGCGGCGCCTGATGCCGCGGCGCCTGATGCCGCGGCGCCTGATGTCGCGGCGCACTCGTCCGAGTGCGTCGCGACCTACCAGAAGCGTTCCGCGGTCACAAAGATGCTGCGCGCCGGGAGCACGAAGTATCGCACGCCCCCGGATGACGAGACGGACCCGCTGCCGTATCGCTGGCTGTTCCCGAGGTTGACGCCGCGCACCGACAGCGCGACGTCGCCGCGCGTCACCCGCGCCGATGCGTCCACGAGATAGAACGACGGGAGCACACGATCGAGACTGCTCGTATTGTCGAGGAAGGCGCGCGACTGGTAGCGTCCTTCCAGCGAGAACGTCAGCGCACGCGCGGCGAGCACGTCGATGCGGTGCGTGGCGAGGAATCGCGGGGTGAGCACCGGCTCCACGTTGCGCCGCACGACCGGTGTGCCGCGCGATGAGTCAGTGAACTGCCGAATGCGGTTGGCGCTCCACACGGCGTTCCCGGCCACGGTCAGGCGGGGAATGCCGCGCCAGCTCGCATCGAGCTCGACGCCGCGCCGATAGCTCGCGCCCACGTTGCGTCGCAGCACCGAGCCGGAGGCGGTCGGCGCCCCGATGCGGGCGATGTCGTTGCGGAAGTCCATGCTGTAGAGGTTGGCCTGCAGGTCCCACGTCGCGCGCGAGAACGAGACGCCCGCCTCCAGGTCGCGCACCGACTCGGGGCGCACGCGTGAGAAGTCGCCGAAGTCGTCCACGTTCACGGCGTTGAGGTCGTCCTCGCCCGCCAGCAGGTCGCTGCGTGCCGGCTCGCGTGTGGTCGCCCCGTACGACGCGAAGGCGCTCACACCGGGCCCGAGCTGCAGCGTCACGCCCCCCCTGGGATTGAAGAACGTCCAGTCGATGTCGCGCTCCCCGATTCCGGCCGCAGCATCCGGTGTGTAGCGGAACCGTGCATGCCGCCCCTGCAGGTCGACGAACCAGCGCGCCCGCCCCACGTCCAGCGCCCCCTTGGCGAAGGCGCTCACGTCGCCCTTGTGTCCCGTGTTCTCGTACAGCGTCGTGGCGGGCTGCAGGTAGCCGCGATGATCGCGCGCGTACGTGTTCGCGTTGACGCCGACGTTGAGGCGCAGCGCGCCGCGTTCGTGGTTCACGGCCGAGGTGACGCCGACCCACGCATGGTCGAGGTTGAACCGGTAGCGATCGTCGCCGTCGAAGTAGTCGTAGCTCCCGCTGGCCGAGTTGCGGTAGAGCGTCGTGTTGAGCGTCGTGGTGCGGCTGACGAGCCGAGTGTACGCGAGCGACACCAACTGTTGGGCGAATCGGTCGCGCTCGCCGGGGGCCAGCGGATTGTACCGCCGGTTGGCGTCCAGCTCCTCGCGCGTCGCGCCGACATACGAGAGCGTGTCGGCGAGCACGCCGGCCAGCAGCGTGAGCTTCACGATGTCGCGGTCGCCGAACCAGCCGGCACCGATGAGCGCCGACCCGCCTGCCACCCCGCTGTGATCGCGGTAGCCATTGGTACGCAGCACGCCGATCCGCCCCTGCACGGCGAGCCGTTGCCCCGGCCCGGTGAGCCCGGACTGCGCGGAAGCGCTGACGCGCTGCGCCCCGAACGACCCGACCTGCAGGGCCAACGACCCGCCCGGCGCGCGGCGCGCGACGGGCATCGTCTCGAAGTTGATCGAACCGGCAAACGACGCTGTACCGGCCGTGCTCGTGCCGACACCACGCTGTACCTGCACGGACTGCACGCTCGACATGAGGTCGGCGAAGTTGGCGAAGTAGAGGACCTGGTCCTCCATGTCGTTGAGCGGAATGCCGTCGATCGTGATGTTGATGCGCGTCTGGTCCATGCCGCGCAGCCGCAGGTAGCTGTAGCCCCAGTTCGTCCCGGTCTCGGTATGCGCCGTCAGCCCCGGGCTGGCCCCCACCAGCAGGAGCGGGACGTCCTGCCCGAACTGCCGCTCGCGGATGGTGGCGAGGGGGATCGTCTTCTGTGCGATGGGGGCCGCATCGGCCGCGCGAATGGCCGTCACGAGGACCTGCTCCATGCGGCGGGCAGAATCGGGCACGCTGCGGGTCGAATCGACCCGCTGCGCCCGCCCGGGGATCGGCGCGACGACGAGGAGCAGGCAGGCGGAAGCGGTCGACGCACGGAGGCGTCGCGAGGGGCGCATCGCGCGCGCCCGTGGCAGGCTGGACATCGTTGGACTCCCTACGCCGGTACGAACCGGATCAGGTTCTACGGGACTCTCTCAGCCGGCGCTCACACGCGTCGCCGGCACCCCGGTCATGTGCGCGAATGGTAACCGGTGCGTCGCGCCGCGTGAAGCGCACGACCGCGATACGCTCGAGCGGCGCGGGGCGCGATATACCTTTCGCGCGACAACGCCGGCGTCGCAGGACGGGTCGCACACTCCCTGCCCCCGGTCGCACCGCGCTCGCTCGAGGTCGCACATGGTCACTCGCGGATTCACCGGTCGACGCCCCATCCCCCCGTACGCGGATCGCATTCCACCGGGGCAGCACCTGGTGCATGACTTCCCCGTCCTGTCGGCCGGTCCCACGCCGACGCTCGCGCGCGCCGACTGGACGTTCACGCTGCGCGTCGGCCCGAGACCGATCAAGCGGTGGACGTGGGAGGCGTTCAACGCCCTCCCCCGCACCGCGTTCACGCGGGACATTCACTGCGTGACGACCTGGTCCAAGCTCGACACCCGCTGGGAAGGGATCCTCGTCGACGACCTGCTTGCCGATGCCGGCCTCGCGCCGCCCACCGAGTACCTGCTCGCGCACTCCTTCGACGGCTACTCGACCAACGTCCCGTTGGCCGACCTGACGCTTGGACGGGGGATGATCGCCACCCACTACGACGAGGAGCCGCTGGCGCCAGACCACGGCGGGCCGGCGCGCCTCGTGGTCCCGCACCTGTACTTCTGGAAGTCGGCGAAATGGATCAATGGCCTGCAGTTCACCACGCGCGACGAGGCCGGATTCTGGGAGCTGCGCGGATACCACATGTACGGCGACCCGTGGCGCGAGCAGCGCTACACCGATGACTGACGCGTCCGGTCCGGATGCGCGAGTCGCAGCGAGCGTGGCCGGCAGGGAGCGATGGCAGCCGGCGGTCATCGCGGCAATCGTTCCCCTGACGCCAGCTGTCGTGAGCGTCCGACTACGCCCGCAGCACACGCGCCCGTTCCTGGCGGGTCAGCACGTCGACGTGCGGCTGACGGCGGAGGACGGCTACCGCGCGCAGCGCAGCTATTCGGTCGCCTCTGCGCCCGACGAGGGCGACACGATCGAACTGGTCATCGAACGGCTGGACGACGGCGAGGTATCGACGTACTTCCACGACAGCGCGGCGCCGGGTGACACCGTCGAGATCGCGGGGCCGCATGCCAGCTATTTCGTGTGGCGTCCAGGAGTCGACGGGAGCGTGCTGCTCGCGGCCGGAGGGTCGGGGGTCGCGCCATTCCTGTCGATGGTGCGACAGCGCGCACGCCTCGCCGACCCGACACCGATGCTGCTGCTCTACTCGGCGCGGACATGGGGCGACGTCATCGCGCGCGACGAACTCCTTGCACATGAACGCCGACAATCGGGCTTCACCGCCTGCTTCTGCCTGACGCGTGACGTCACTCGGCGCTCGTCGGACTTTGCGCGGCGCGTCGACCAGGCTGTGATCGACGCCATGCTCGCGCGACTCGGAGGCACCCCCACGCACACCTTTGTCTGTGGTGCCAACACGTTCGTCGGCGCGATCGCAGACTTGCTGCTCGCCGCTGGCGTTCCCGCCGGCAGCGTCCGCACGGAGCGCTACGGCGGCGACTGACGCCCGTGGTGAGCCGTCGGGCCACTCACCCTAACGACTCATCCGCTCACCGCCGACCACGTGTCACTCGGCCCGCAGGGCCTGCGACGGTGCGACCTGGCTCGCGCGGCGCGCCGGCAACCAGATGGCCGTTACGGCGACCCCCGCCAGCAGCAGTGTGGCCACCGCCAGTGTCAGCGGATCGGTGGCGCTTACCCCGTACAGCAGTGATGCCAGCATGCGGGTCGTCGCGAAGACACCGGCCAGCCCCACGACAATTCCGATCCCCAGTGGCGCGAGCCCGCGCAGCATCGCTCCTCGCACCACCCCGGCTCCTGTCGCCCCCAGCGCCATGCGGATGCCGAACTCGTGTCGTCGCCCGCCAATGGCATATGCCATGACGCCGTACACCCCAACGGCGCCGAGCAGGAGCGCGAGCAGCCCGAAGAACGAGAGCACCCCGGCAAAGAAGGTCCGCTGCGTCATCGAGGCGTCGAGCACGTCGGAGAGTGGTCGCATGGCGGCGATCGGCACGTCGACGTTGATCGACTCCACCGCCTGCCGCACTGGCCCCGTCAACTGCGACATCGGGAGGGCGCTGCGCACCATGACCACCATGCTGGCCACGCCGAACTGGGTCAGCGGTACGTACATTTCCTCACGCGGCTCCCGGTCGAGCGACTGCTGGTGCACGTTCGCCACCACCCCCACGACGCGGAACGGCTGGTTGCCAAAGAGCTGGATCGTGCGCCCCACCGCGCGCGCTCCGGGCCAGAGCGTCGACGCCATGGCGGCATTGATCAGTCCCACCTTCTCGCTGCCACCGACATCGGCCGACGTTATGTCGCGCCCGTCCAGCAGTTGGATGCCGACGGTTCGGAAGTATCCAGGCGTGACGACCCGGAAGTTCGCGGCCGGCAGCGGTCCATCGCCCGGCGGGGCGTGCCCCTCGGCGAGGTACGGAAAGGCCCAGTTGCCTCCAGTGAACGGCAACAGGTGGATCGCGCCGACACCGGTCACCCCCGGAAGCGCAGCGACGCGCTGCAACACCTCGTCGTAGTACTGCGCGGAGCGCGTGTCGCGAAACCGCGTGTCGGGAGGCGCGATTTCCACCGCCAGCACCCGTGCGGCATCCAGCCCGGGGGCGACGGCACGGAGCGAACGCAAGCTCGACAGCAGCAACCCGGCGCCGCTGACGACTACCAGCGCGATCGCGACCTCGAGCGCGATGAGCGTGGCACCGATGCGTCGTCCACTGCGGGAGCCTGCCACCGCCCGTCGTCCGGCTCCCAGCGAGGGGCGCAGGTCACCACGCGTCACTCGAAGTGCCGGAAGCAAGGCGAACCCAATCACCGACAGCAGCGACGCGGCGAGGGCAAACAGGAGCACACGTCCGTCCATCGCCATCTCACCAGCGCGCGGGAGCCCCGATCGCTCGCCGACCCGCAGCGCGCCGAGAATCAGTGCTGCGAGCCCCGTCCCGAGCAGGCCGCCGGCCAGCGCGAGCACCGTCCCCTCGGCCAACTGCTCCCGGATCAGCCGTGCGCGCTGCGCCCCCAGCGCGGCGCGCACGGCGATCTCCTGACGGCGCCGCTCGCCGCGAGCCAGGAGCAGGTTGGCGAGGTTGGCGCAGGCCAGCATCAGGACGAGCGCGACGGCGCCGAGCAGCAGGCGCAGCGGCTCCTGCACGTCGCCCACGAGCGACGGAAGCAGTCCCATCGCGCCGGCCGCTCGCACCGCGTCGGCATCGATCTGCCCCGGGAACGCACCGCGCAGTCGCTCCATCGTCGTCCGGACCTGCTGTGCCGTTCCCTCCACGGTGGTGCCGGGCAGCATGCGGCCGACGATGCGGTTGACGAACCATGAGCTGTCTGCCGCCACCGACGTGCCGGGCGCGAGGTGGAACGGGATCCACGCGGCCGTCTCCGATCCGGAGGGCTCGTACGGGGCAACAAATCCGCGCGGCATTACGCCGACGACCGTTCGCATCGCGTGACCGTAACCATCGAGTCGAATCCGGCGCCCGATGACTCCTGGGTCTCCGCCAAAGGTGCGTTGCCAGAGGGCATGGCTGATGACGGCGACATCGGAGCGCGCCGGGAGTCGTGCGTCGGGGTCGAACGGGCGTCCGAGTACGGGCGTCACCCCGAAGACGGCGAAGAAGTCCGGGTCCACCGCCTGTGCGGACAGCGATGCGGCAGGTCCCTCGCCGCTCAGGGTCAGGTCGAAGAACGAAAGTCCCGTCGACGCCTGGAGCGAAGGCGTCCCCTATCGGATTGCATCGGCAAGGGCGATGTTGGAGTTCTGCCCAGGCGCGACGAGCACCAGCCGGTCGGGGGCCACGTAGGGGAGCGGTCGCAGCACGACCGTGTTGACCACCGTGAAGATCGCGACCGAGGCCCCGATGCCGAGCGCCAGGGTGGCGAGGGCAACCGCCAGGAATCCCGGCTCGCGGCGCAGGCGCCGAGCGGCAACGACAAAGTCTCGCGAGGCGTCGATCGTGCGCATGACTGGACGGAGATGGGTGACGCGGTGGGCGGGCACGGAGGAACCCCTCCACCTGGTAGGACCCACTGCCGGCCCGAAGGGTTGCGCTGGTCGCGTTGCGTGTCCGCGGTTGCGCCAGGGCGTGCGGGACGCGAGCGCGCGCCGCGGTTGCCTGCGCGACAGGCGGTCGCGGAGCGGGCAGCTGCACGCCGAAGCGCGCAGCTGCCCTCGATGCGTCGGCGCCGAATGAACCCGGCGCCGTCCGTTGCCCTACGCCACGATCCGCTTCTTCACGCGATCCTTCTCGATCTCGGCGATTGCCGGCGACTGCAGCAGGCAGTCCACCCGCTCGAGATTGCGCCGGGACATGTCGTGGCGCTTGACCTTCTGCCACAGCACCGCGGCCTCGAACGTGGCGCGCAGTTCCATGGTCGGGTCACCGTAGCGTGCGGCCTCGGCCGCGAGGTCGTCGAGCATGAGGGCGCCCCCCCTGATGTCGCCGTCGTACACGTGGTTGCTCGCCAGCCGCCAGAGCGCGGTGCCGGCGTACTGCCGGGCGTCGCGCTGCTCCTGGATGACGTCGCGGTACATCCGGCGCGCCGCAGACATGCGGCCGGCGGCCATGGCATCGTCGGCCTGCTTGAGCGCGGCCAGGAGGCGCGCGGAGTCGGGTGCAGGACGGGCATCGAACAGCGTGGTCGCCAGATGCAACGTGACCGGGGGCTGGTCGGCGTGGGCAGTTGGCGCCGCAAGCGGAAGGGCGAGACCGCCAAGCAGGAGAAAGCGGAGAGGGCGCATGGGATTCACCTCGTGTATGGGAGACCGCCACCGCACCGGGAAACGTGCGCGGGCGTTGTGCCCAGTCAGACGGAGGCGAAAGCGGCAGAGATTCACCGGCGGGACCGGACGACTGATGCGCGGGATGGACGGCCGGGATCAGGCGATGGATGGATCACGGTTCGTCTTGCCGAGGCCGCTGCGGAGCTCGCCAACGATGCGCTGCTGCTCCACACGCGACGAGGGCCGCCCCCACGGTGGGAGCGGCCCTCTTCGGCACGTGCGCGCTGCTCAGGATGCGATGCGTTCCTTCTTCTGCCGGCTCTTGAGGTGCTCCTCCATCTTGAGGCGCGGCACGCCGTTCAGCAGCCAATCGGGCGCCGGCGTCCCCTTGAGATAGTGGTCGAAGTACTCCTGCATGCGAATCGTGTAGTCCTTCTGGTTCTTCGGCAGGCGCAATCCGTGGTTCTCGCCCACGTACTGCAGGAGGATCACGTCCTTCTCGAGTTCCCGCAGCGTGTTGAACCAGGTGATGCCCTGGTTGAAGTCCACCGCCCCGTCCTTCTCGTTATGCAGGATCATGAGGTTCGTCTCGACCTTGTCGGCATGAAAGGCCGGCGAGTTGCGGAGATACGCCTCCGTGTTCTCGATGACGTTCCCCTTGAAGCGCCCCTGCGAGCTCTCGAAGATCGCCATGTCGGCCGTGCCGGTGTTCCAGTAGACCGACGCGTACATGCTGACCATGTCGGTGAGCGGCGCGCCCGTCACGATGCTCTTGAACAGCGTCCCGGTCTGGGTGGCGAGGAACGACGACTGGTAGCCGCCCCATGAATGGCCGTGCAGCCCGACGTTCGCCGGGTCGACGATCCCGGTGGCGATGGCCGCCTTGACCGCCGGCACGACGCACCAGACGGAGGACATGCCCGGGTCATTGATGGTGTAGACGATGTCCGGCTGCAGGACGGCGTAGCCACGCGACGTGTAGATGCTCGGGTTGAAGGCGCGCGTCTCGTTCGGGACCGCGTACTGGTGCAACCCCTGCGACAGCTTCTCGTAGATGTACACCATCGTGGGATACTGCTTGCCCGGCTCGTAGTTGGCCGGCAGGTACAGCGCCCCCTGCAACGTGTCCCCCTTGTCGCTCACGTAGTTCACCAGCCGCGAGCCCGCCGACCAGGCATACTCCTTCTGTTGCGGATTGGCCTCGGTCAACCGGCGCGGCGCGGTGAGCGTGCGCTCGCTCACCCAGTAATCCGGATAGTCGACGATGGTCTGGCGCGTGAAGACCCACGTGTCCGTGTCACGCGCGCGCGAGACGAAGAACTTGGCGTCGTCCCACAGGAGCGACTGGGCCCCAGCACGCCCCGGCTGCACGACCGAGAGTCCCTCCTTCTTGGTCCACTCGCCATACGTCTGCAGGTAGAGCGGCCGTGAGAGGTCGATCCCCTTTTCCTTCGGGTCGATGACCAGGCGCCGCGTGTACCGGATGCGGTCCGCGCGACCATTTCCCGTCAGGTTCACGAGGGCGCCCTCCCGCACCGGGACCTTCCACACGTCCCAGTTGTCGAACAGCAGGACGTGCTGGTTGTCGCTCGCCCAGCCGAGGGGCTGCACCGGGGGACGATCGACGTTATGGTCGTCCTCGGTGTCGACGAAGCTGGTCGGTGCCCCGGCGGTCAGCGTGCGCGAGGTCTTGGCGACCAGGTCGTAGACGTGATACTGGCCGTTGTCGTAGTAGAGCGCCTTGCTGCCGTCGGGCGACGGGGTCCAGTTCCAGCGCGCCCCCTTCACGGCGAGGGTGCGCTCACCGGTGACCACGTCGATCGCATACAGGTCGCGCCGCTGTCCGCCGTCGATGTTGTCGCGCCGCTCGTAGGCGCGGCGGTCGCTTCCCACCGCGAACCGCTGGCGCGGGGTGAGCGCGACATCGCGCACCTCATCGGTCGCCAGGCGCACGAAGGTCCCCGTCGCCAAGCGATAGGCCGCCAGGTACGACGATGTCTTGTCGCGCCCCTCCTCGACCTGCTGCTGCGACTGCAGGCGGGGATCGCCCTTGCCGTGCCAGATGACGAGGCTCGGCAGGTCGTCCTCGGTAGCGCCCACCCCCGCCGGCGCCTGCATCGCCCCCGGCGTTCCGGCTACCGGGCGCACGTCAGGGCGCGGCGTCTTGGACTCGGGCCCGCTGCGGCGCGCCGCAATCCCGAAGTAGACCGCTGAGCGATCCGTTGCCCACTGCGGCGCACGGTCGGGCGATATGCGCATCCCCAGCGGGAATCCCGCCGAGTCGCGCAACGCCGAGTAGGACACCTTCGTCGGCACCGCCGCTGTCGCGTTGGTCCACGCGACGATGGCGTACGATGTGTCGGCGGCGGCGCTGTCGGCGCGTCCGCGCAGGGCGGCAAGCGCGAAGCCGCTGTCGCTCCACGTCAGCCGGCGATACAGCTCGCCCGCGCTGTCGAGCGCGCGCACCACGTCGGTGGCGAGGTTGCGCAGGGTGATCCCGTTCCCGACACGATCCTTCGTCTCGCTCGTCCACGCCAGCCAGAGCCCGGAGTCATCGAGCGCAAACTCCCCCACCGCGCCCACGGTGCTCACCGTTCCCGAGCGCAGGTCCACGAGCAGCATCTCGGCCGCACTCCCTCCCTCGCTGGCGTAGCGGTGCATCACCGCCCAGTTCGGGCGCTCGCCGGAGAACTGGACCTTGCGCACCTTGTCGAAGTCCCGCTTCTCGCCGGTGGCGAGATTGACCAGCGAGACATCGTTCTGCAGCGGCTTCTTGTCGCGACGCAGCTTCTTCGCATCGGCAACCGTCGGGTAGGTGGTGAACGCCACCCAGCGGGCGTCGCCCGAGATGGTGACCGGCGGGTCGCCCGAGGGACCGAATCCAGCGGCGACTGGCGGCTCCCCGATCGGAAAGCGCCACTCCTTGCCTCCGGCGGCCGTCGGCCGGATGACGACGTCGGCGTCGCCCTCGTTCGGTGCCACGACGTAGGCGAACCACTTCCCGTCGAACGACGTGGTGGCATTCCGGATGTTCTTCCAGAACGCGAGATCGGACGCGTCCAGCTGCTTGAGCGCCGATCGCGCCGGGGCAGCGCTCGCGGCCATGGTTGCCTGGGCACCGACAGCCTGCGGTCCTGCGAGGGCGAACATCCCGAGCAGCGCGACGCGTGCGCTGCGGCGGGCATGTCCAGGAAAGCGTGCGAACGACATGAAATCCATCCCGGTTGGTTGGAAGACGGGGGAATGTGCGCGACAGAACGCGTGAGAGCCAGCGAGAGCAAACTGCGAAATCGCGCGGGCGATCACCAGTCGCGCCGCACCGTTCCGGGGGATCCCGACGGTTCGTCCCTCGAGACTCGCGGTCAGAACAGGTGCGGGTGCTTCGGCGTGACGCCCGCGTAACGCGCCTTGATCTGCATGACATCCAGCTCCCAATCACTCGTGGGAACGAACGGCTCGCCGACGATCACCCGCGACAGGCGATAGTCCAGCGCGACCGGGACGATCGGGACGCCAGCCCCCAGGGCAATACGGTGAAATCCGCTCTTCCACTCCTCGACACGCCGACGTGTCCCCTCGGGGGCAATGGCCAGCAGCATGCGATCGCGCGACTGGTACGCCTCGACGTAGACGTCCACCACCTGCCTGGCGACGCGGCTCTCTCGATGCACCGGAATGCCACCAAACCGGCGGAGTATCGCCCCGAATGGCCAGACAAACAGCGTGTGCTTGCCGAACCAGTTGGCATGCAGGTCGAGCGCGAGATAGGCCCAGAACCCGGCGATGAAGTCCCAGTTCGACGTATGGGGCGCGACGATGATCAGCGCCTTCGGCAGGTCCGGAAACGAGCCCACCACCTTCCATCCGAAGAGCGACAACCCGACCCGGCCAACCAGGCGACCGAGCGCGCTTCCGCGCCGCGGAATCGCCGAGGGAACGGCGGGTACGACGGGCGCGTCGATGGGGGCCTGTGCGGCCGTGTCGAGCAACGTCATCGCGTCACGGCCTCGGAGGGCATCCATGCGCCGGGAAAGTGAGGTCTCACTCGCGGCCTGCGGCCGGAGTCGGCCCGACCAGGCCGCTGGAAGGTACAAGCCAGCTCACCAACTAATCGCCAGCGCCCGGCGCCCGCCAGAAGTCGCCGACTCGTGGTGCGATGGCCCCGAACACGTCGCCATGCCACTTTCACGCATGGCTCCAATACCACGTCGCTCCGCGGCACGCCTGCGCCTCCTCCTCGCCCTGACGGTCCTGGGCGTCCCCTCGACCACGCAGGCGCAGCCCGCGTCTCCAGCCGACGCCGAGGCGACTGCGCTCGTGCAGCGCTACCTCACGCGCTACTTAGCGATGTATCCCTCACGCGCGACGCAGGCCGGGAATCACGAGTACGATCAGCAGCTGGAGCAATTCACGGTCGGCCAGCGCGCGTCGTGGACCGACCTCAACGCCGAAGTGTTGCGCACCACGGCCCGGATGCTCGGCATCACGGGCCAGGGGAGCCCGGGCACCGCGGGTCGCCCTTCGGTGAACGGCAGCGCGGCGCCGGCTGCCGGTCCGCTCAGCGCCGACGCACGCCTCGACCTGGCGGTGTTGCGGACGCAGGCGGAGCGGGAGTGGTTCGACTATTCCGTGCGCCGACGGCCGGAGCGAGACCCGCTCTTCTGGTCGCAATCCGTGGGGCAGGCGGTCGTCTTCCTGCTCGTGCGGGACGATCGACCGCTGACGGAGCGCGTGGCAGCGGTGCGAGCGCGCGTGCAGCGGATCCCGGCCTTGCTCGACGAGGGGATGCGGGCATTGCGCACCGCGCCGGAGAGCCTCATCGTCGCCGATTTCGCCCGCGGGGCGGCGCGCCAGGCGGCGGCCGGGGCAACGTTCTACCGCGATGGCATCCCGCGCATCGCCGAACCGTTAGGCACGGACGTCGTGGCGGCGACGGCGCGTGAGGGAGCACAGGCGGCGCAGGCGCTGGAGCGGTTCGCGGCCTTCCTCGACTCGCTGGCCACTGGGGCGCGCGGCACCCCGCGGCTCGGCGCCGACTACGCCGAGGTGTTCCGCGTGGAGACCGGGGTGCAGGAGCCGGTCGACAGCGTGCTCGCCCGTGCGGAGCGCGACCTGGTCGCCGTGCGCGCCGAGGCGGCCACGTACGCGCGCAGGAACTGGGCAACGATCGGCAGCGCAGCGCCGCTCCCCGCCGATGACCTGGGCACCGTTGCCGCGGCGTTCGCCAGGGTCGAGGCGGTGCGCGACACCAGCGTAGCCGAGTACCTCGCGTACTGGCGTTCGCTCCCCGATTCGCTCGAGGCGTTCGTCACGGCCACCGCGATCACGGCGCTCCCGCTCCCCCGCACGCTCACCGTGGACATCGCGCCGGCCTTTCTTGCCGGCCAGAGCGTCGGCGGCGTGTATCCGGCCGGACCGTACGCCCCGACGGCCCCCACGATCCTGTACGTCCCGGTACCGGCAGCGGGGGCAACGCGCGAGGCCCGCGACGTCTTCTTCCGCGACTTCAACCGTCCCTTCACGAAGATGATCGCGGCCCACGAGCTGATGCCCGGGCACTACGCGCAGCTCAAGCACTCGGCGCGACACGCGCGCGCCGTGCGCAGCGTCTTCGCCGACGGCGTCTTCACCGAAGGATGGGGGACCTTCTGTGAACGGATCCTGCTCGACGCCGGCTGGGGCGGTCCGCTCGAGATGCTCGCCCACTACAAGAAGGCGATGGAGAACATTGCCCGCACGGTCGTCGACATCCGTGTGCACACGCGCGACATGTCGCGCGAGGCCATGGTGCGGTTCGTCCGCGACGAGGCGCTGCAGGGTGAGCAGCTGGCGAACAACATGTGGACGCGCACGCTGACAACCGCGCCGCAGATCACGACGTACTATCTCGGCGATCGCCAGATCCGCGACCTGTACGAGGAGGTACGCGCCCGCGACGGGGCGGCATTCTCGCTCCCGGCATTCATGGACGCCATGGTCGCCGAAGGGAGTGTCCCCGTGCCGGCGCTGCGGCAGCGCCTGCTCAGCCGTTAGGCGCCCCGATCAGTCCGACCCATCGGGCGCGACCGCGCCGCGCCCGATGTGAGACGCGCAGTCCCGTCCACCGTCGTCAGCGCCCGGCGGCGAGCGGACGCAGCCGCTCGGGCATGTCGGCAACGATGTACGCCATCACCGCCAGCGTGGCCACGCACTTTGCCACGTCGGCCGGGTCGAGCTTGTCGACCGTGTCGGCATCGGTGTGGTGATACCAGAAATAGCGCGAGTCGTCGACGTTGAGTCCCATGCCGGGCACGCCCAGCGCCATGATCGGGGCGATGTCGGCGCCGCCGCCGCCGCGGGCCACCGTCGAGGAACCAACGCGCTGCAGCAGCGTCCCGATCTCGCCCAGCGTCTTGAAGGCAGCGTCCGGACCCGTGAAGCCGAAGCCGGTGGGCGCAAAGACCCCGCCGTCCGACTCGATCGCCAGGATGTGGTTCTCCAGCTCGTTGCGATGCGCGTCGCGATAGCCGGCGCCGCCGCGCCCGCCGTTCTCCTCGTTGGTCCAGCCCACCACGCGGATCGTGCGCTTCGGTGTGAGCCCGAGCCGCTTGAGCACGCGCAGCGCTTCCCACGCTGCAACCACGCCACCGGCATCGTCCATCGCCCCGCGCCCCACATCCCACGAATCGATGTGACCGCCCATGACCACCACCTCGTCCGGGAACTGCGAGCCGCGGATCTCGCCCAGCACGTTGCGCGACGGGACATCGGGAAGGGTCTGCGCCGCCATCGTCAGCCGCACGACCACCCGCTCGCCGCGCGCGCTCATGCGGGTGATCATGTCCGCGTCCTCGTGGGTGATCGCGGCATGCGGGATCTTTCGCACCGTCGAGTCATACGACATGCTGCCGGTGTGTGGGGTGCGCATGGAGTACGGCGTCACCGACCGCACGAGCGAGGCGAGCGCCCCTGCCTTCGAGGCCGCGATCGCCCCCTGGCGCCGGTAGGCCCCGGTCTCGCCGTAGTTGGTCCATGGCACGCTGAACAGGACGATCTTCCCGACCGCCTCCGACGCACGCCGTTCCAGCTCGGCAAAGCTGCGCACGACCAGCACCTCGGCCATGATCCCGCTGGCCGGCGTTCCAATGCTTCCGCCGAGTCCCAGCATCGCCAACGGTGCCTGACGAGGGAGCACCATCTCCGCGCGTTCCGCGCCACGGACCCAGCGTGGGACCATCACCTGCTCGCCCCGGACGTTCTCCAGCCCGTCCTCGCGCATGCGCTCGATCATCCAGTCGATCGCGTCTTCGAGCGCGCGCGACCCGCTCAGCCGATGTCCGAACGTCTCCGTGAGCACGGCGACGCGGTTCCACGCGGCGCTGTCACGCATGGACTCGGCGATGATCCGATCGGCAGTCGCCCGGTAGCGAGCGGCCACCGACTGCGCGGGGACCGGAGCGGTGACGGTGAGTAGGGCCAGGACGAGGGGCGCCACGACGGCCGGCAGCGCGCGCCGGCGGCGCGCGACAGAACGAAACATGTACATGACGAAGGCGGGGTGCGTGGGAATCGCGACGGGCTCGAGGCCCCGACGCGCTGACCACCGCCTCGTCTCGCTGGGCGAGGCGATGACCTCGATGCACAACTAACGCACCAGCCCGCCCCGACGCTAGAAGACGAGTCCGATCGTCCCGATCGTGCGGTCCACCCGCTGATACCGACGCGCCTGTCCGAAGGCGCCGAACCCACCAAGTTGCAGCCGAACGCCGGCACCGTAGCTGATGCCGCGCCGCTCGCTCGACTTTCCCCAGTCGGTCGTCCCATACCCGAGCATCGCGTACGGCTGCACGACCGGAAGTCGCAGCGGAAGGATGGCGCTCGTCGTCACGTTGCGTCGACCACCCGCGATGCCGCTGCCGGCGAACGAGACGTCGGCCCGCAGCGCCACGGGGAGGATCGGCAGGTCGAGCTGAATCGCACCGTACGCGTCGAGGTTGCGCAGGGCGAACGAGACCGAATCCTGCGCGACTGGGCGTCCAGCCCCGAGCCAGAGCGAGATCGGACGCGTCTGTGCGCCGCCAACCGCGGGGGCAGCGGTGCCGAGCATCGCGAGAATCGACCAGGAACGAATCCAGCGCATCGGCAATTCCCCTCCGGATAAAGGCACTGCCGTCACTCCTACCCGCGGTCACTGCAAACGTGGCACCCGATGAAACGGACTGCGGCCACACGACGGGGCGTTGTCACACGCGCTCAGTGCGATACCTCACATACAGGTGTCGCGCGCTCTCCGTACGGACGCGTCGACGCTGCATCACGTCGGGCGCGCCGGCACGCTGCCGCTGCGTGCGCCGGCCTCCCATCGGGTGACGCCCCGACGCACGGGACGGTCACGTGGTGTGCCGCACCGACCGCCGCGTTCGGGCGCGCGCCGCCGCCAGTCGGTCAGCGCGGTGCAATGCCATACTTTCGCAGGATCTCGCGAACTTGCTCGATGGGGAGTGCCTGCACGGTGCGGCCGTTGCTGGTGACCGTCGTGGCGGCGAACAGCGAGTTGTAGATCGCCTCCTCGGTCGCCTCGACCACGCCCTGGAAGAGGGCCGACACCGCATCGTTGGCCAGTTCCTCGGTGGCGCGCATGTACGAGGCCCGCGAGGTGTCGCCGGGCGCGGCCACCGCGCGACGCACGCCGGTGGCGGTGGAGAAGGCAAGGACGTAATCGCCGCTGCCGTTCGACGCCGAAGACCCGGTGCGCGCCAGCCCCATGATGGCCCGTGCCGCGAGACGCTCGAGGTTGCGATCCGACAGCGGGGCATCGGTCGCCACGACCATCATGATCGAGCCGTCACCCTTTTCGTCCTCGACGTCTCCCTTGAAGGCGTAGCGCCCCAGCTCCTTCCCGACGGGCGCGCCGAGAACCTGCAGCACCCCGCCGAAGTTGGACTGCACAAGGACGCCGACGGTATACCCGCCTAACGACGACGGCAGGAGGCGGGATGAGGTGCCGATCCCCCCCTTCCATCCGAAGGCGACCGTCCCGGCCCCGGCGCCCACCGCCCCTTCGGTCACCGCCCCGCTCGTCGCCCCCTCCAGCGCCGCGCGCACGTGCTCGGGGCGAATGGCCCGCTCACGGATCGCGTTGAGTCCGCCGTCGTTCGTCTCCCCGACCACGGGGTTGATCGACCCGACCCCTGCCATGCCCGGGCGCGCCAGCATCCACTCCACCATGGCATCGGCGGCCTTCCAGACGCACAGCGTGCAGGTGAGGAGAATCGGCGTCTCCAGTTCGCCGAGTTCCCGCAGCTGGGTCACCCCCAGCAGCTTCCCGAATCCATTGCCGACGTGGAGCGCGGCGGGGACGCGGTCGAGAAACGGGTTGCCCTCGTGCGGCAGGATCGCCGTGACCCCGGTGCGCACGCGATCACCCTCGATCACGGTCGTATGTCCGACCTTCACCCCCGCGACATCGGTGATGGCGTTGAAACGTCCGGGTGCAAAAATTCCGGGCGCCACGCCCAGGTCGCGGGCACGCGGCCGGGCGGGCTCCTGCGCGGAGCCGCCGGTCGGCACGAGTCCCATGCTGAGCGCGAGCACGACCATGCGCACTCCCCTGACGCTGATGTGATGGATCACGGTGCCCCTAACGCGAGAAAGTATCGCATGCCGAGCGGGTTCCTTCCCTGAATCCCCGCGTGAACCACTCCATGCGCTGGGCCGACGACCCATGCGTCCACGACTCCGGCGCGACCCGCCCCGTCGACATCTTCTGCAGGCGATCGTCACCCACCGCGGCCGCGGCGGCGAGTCCCTCCTCGGTATCGCCCGGGTCGAGCGACCCCTTCCGAGCAACGTCGGCGGCCCAGACCCCAGCGTAGCAGTCCGCCTGGAGTTCCAGCCGTACCGACAGCGCGTTTCCCTGGGCCTGCCCGGCACGCTGCTGTGCGCGGCGCACTTCGGTGCTGGTCCCCAGCACGTGCTGCACGTGATGGCCGATCTCATGGGCCAGCACGTATGCCTGGGCAAACTCGCCCGGCGCCTGGAAGCGTCGTCGCAGCTCGTCGAAGAAGGCGAGGTCGATGTACACGCGCTCGTCGCCGGGACAGTAGAAGGGACCGGTTGCCGCTTCGCCCGCCCCGCACGCGGTGGAGGTCTGGTCGCGGAAGAGTACCAGCCGGGCGTCGCGATAGGTCAAACCCTCGGCAGCCAGCGCCCGCTGCCAGAAGCCCTGCGTATCGTCGAGCAGGAACGACACGAACTGCACCAATGGTTCCTCGCGCGGATCGTCCAGCGCCGCCGCCTGCTGCTCGGCGCCCGCCGGGGGCAGCGCGGCGCCACCACCGGCGAGTCCGAGAAAGTCCTGCTTGAAGACGAGGCTCAGGACCACGAGCACGACCAGGCCACCGAGTCCGAGCTTGCCACCGCCGAATCCGCCCCCCCCGCCGCCGCCGCCGCCCCCGAAACCGAATCCTCCACCCGCGCCTCCACCCGATGAGGCGCCGCGACGGTCCTCGAGGTTGGCACTCCGTCGACCCGGCGTCCACTTCATGCAAGTCCTCCCGCGACTAGGCGGTACATGGTGTTTGTGCTCGACGTCGATGCAAGCGCGCGTCGACGGGACCCGGCGCGGGCGCTCATGTGGCGGTCGCTCACGTCGCAGCGGGCCATCGAGCGAGCAGCCGCCCAGCGCGGGCCGCCGCCTCCGCCAGTCGCGCCGGTGGCACGATGAACGAGATGCGGAAGTACCCCTCCCCTCCCGCGCCGAAGCCGGCGCCCGGAAGGACGATCACCCCTTCCTCCTCCATGAGACGATCGGCGAACGCCTTGCTCGGCACCCCCTCGGGCAGCGGAATCCACAGGTACATGGTCGCCCGCGGCGGCGAGACGCTGAACCCTGCGGCACGAAATGCCGCGACCGCGGCGTCACGGCGCTCCAGGAAGATCGCCACATTGCCGGCAATCCATTCGCTCCCCGATTCCAGCGCCGCCACCCCCGCGGCCTGGATCCCCATGTACGCGCCGGTGTCGACGAACGTCTTGACCTTCGCAAGGGCGCCGGCAATCTCCGGTTTGGCGACCGCCCAGCCGCACCGCCATCCGGTCATGTTGTACGTCTTGGAGAGCGAGTGGAACTCGATCGCCACGTCGCGCGCGCCCTCCACCTCGAAGATCGACGGCGGGACGTAGCCATCGAACGCCAGCTCGGAATACGCGTTGTCGTAGACCAGCAGGGCATCGTGCGCCCGACAGAAGCGGACCACGCGCTCGAGATAATCGCGCGGGGCGACCGCCGTGGTGGGATTGTTCGGGTAGTTCAGGTAGACGACGCGTGTCCGCGCGACCACCTCGGGCGGGAGTTCGTCCGGCTCGAGCAGGAAGTCGGTCCGCGGGCGCAGGGCGTACACGTGCGGCGTGGCATCACTCAGCAGTGTCCCGCCGAGATACGCCTGGTACGCCGGCTCGGGTACCACCGCCACGTCGCCCGGCCCCAGGAAGGCGAACGCGACGTGCGCCAGCCCTTCCTTGGACCCGAGCAGCGGGACGAGCTCTGTCACCGGATCGACCGTCGTCCCGAACCGCCGATGCATCCACGCGGCGATCGCCTCGCGATACGGCATGTGGCCGAGCCCGAAGCCGTAGCGCCCGAGCGCGGGAGTCGCCGCCGCCTCGCGAAGTGCCGCGACGGCACCCGGGGGAGGCGCGAGGTCCGCGTCCCCCGCCCCGAGGTCGATGACGTCGACCCCGCGCTGCAGCAATTCGCGCTTGCGCAGCGGGACGTGGGCGAGCGGGTAGGCCGGAAGCAGGCCGAAACGTTGGGAGAAGACCGGCACGCGCACCACTGGGTTGAGGGGAGTCGGCGCGCGCAATCTATCGCCCCCGGGGCGCGGTTGTGAACGGCGCGCCGTCGTCCACGGCGCGCGGCCGCTCAGTCCGAATCGGGCGCCTGGTCGTCGAAGCCGGGCTCGAACGTCGCGTGGTGGGCCGGCAGCGTGAAGGTGAAGATGCTCCCCCCATCGGGGCGCGGCGTGTACCGCAGGCCCCCCCCCTGCGCCCCGGCGAGCATCTTCGCCATCGGGAGCCCGAGCCCCGCCCCGCCCACGTCGTACAGCACCGCTTCGGAGCGAAAGAATGGGATGAAGATCCGACCGAGGTCGTCCTCGGCTACCCCCGGGCCGCGATCCAGCACCTCGATGACCAACTCACCGCCTTCGCGCCGTGCGACCAGGTCGATCGGGGCGACGGGGCCGGAGTACTTCGCCGCATTCTCCATCAGGTTCACGACGACGCGCAACGACGCCACAAAGTCGAACCGCCCCACCAGCGGCCCCTCGTCGTCGACGACCCGGCGCGTGACGCGCCGATCGCCAAGCATCGGCGCCATCTGGCGCGTCGCCGCTCCGACCAGGTCCTCCAGCGTATTCACGTCCATCGCCAGCGTCAGCTCGCCGGCGCGTGCGCGCGACAGGTCCAGCAGGTCGCCGACCATGCGGGACAGGCGATCCGCCTCCTCCTCGATCTGCATCGCTGCCCCTTCTCCTCCGCGCGCCAGCGATGCCGCGAGGAGCTTGATCGTCGTCAACGGCGTGCGCAGGTCGTGCGAGACGGAGGCCAGCACCATGTCCTTCATGCGGTCCGCCTCGCGCAACGAGTCCGCGTACGCCGCGTGCGCCGCCAGCTGCATACGGTCCAGGCCCAGCGCCGCGTACTGCGCCAGTGCCTGCAACGTGGAGGCACGGGTACGCCCGAGCGCGGCCGGGTCGACACCTTCCACCTGCATCTCGCCGATCAGCTCACCGTCGGCCTGCAGCGGAAAGCGAAGGGGCGCTGTTGTCTCCGTCACGTCGACGGCGCCCGTCGCGGCCGCAACCGTCACCTCGGCAACGACATCCTGCGCATCGGCCGCCGTGCCTCGAGTCACGCGACAGCGCCGCGCGCCGAGGATGTCGCACATGGCGAGGGCGACGCGTTCGAGCGCGGCCGTGGTGCTGGTCGCCGAGAGCATGTCGGCGCCCAGTTCTGCCATGCGTTGCAGCTCGGCACTGCGTCGACGCGCCTCCGCGGCCTGGAACTGCGCGCGCGACAGCAGGCGCGTACTGATTGCCGCGGTCACGAAAAACGACACGAGGACCGTCAGGTCGTGCGGCTTGCGCAGGCTGAACGTGCCGAACGGCCGCTGGAAGATGATGTCAATCGCCACGAACCCGACCGCCGCCAGGAAGAAGCCAAGCCGCTCGCCACCGATCGAGCTCGCCAGCAGGATCATGAGCAGCATGGGCAGGACGACGTGCACTTCGTCCACCGTTTCCCGATACGGCACCATGATCGCGACGAAGATCAGGACGACGGCGGTGCTCAGCAGCCAGATCCGCGATCGCTTCATGCGCAGGCGGAACCAATGGCGTGGCGGCTCGGTGTCCAGCGGGAATGCCGCTATCGCCGCGGCCGGGGACGCGCCACTCGAGCCAGCGCCAGTCGAGCCAGCGCCAGTCGAGCCAGCGCCAGTCGAGCCAGCGCCAGTCGAGCCAGCGCCGCTCGACGCAGCATCACGCGGCGGCGGCCTGTGCGGCGTGCCGTCGGCCGCGCCGCCCCGAACATCCGGCAACGCTGTCATTCCGCCCCGTGCTCACGAGGTCGCCCCCTCATGCGGGGCGCGGAATCTCGAACCGATACCCGACCCCGGGCTCCGTGACGATCAACTGCGGCGCAGAGGGATCGGGTTCGATCTTCTTGCGCAGCGCCGTGATGAAGACGCGCAGGTACTGCGACGCATTCCCGTGCGATCGGGCCCAGACGGCATCGAACAGCTGTCGATGCGTCAGTGTGCGACCGGCCTGCGTCGCCATGGTGCGCAGCAGCGACCACTCCAGCGGCGTGAGATGCAGCCGCTCTCCGTCTCGAAAGGCGCCGCGCCGGTGAAAGTCGATCTCGATCGAGCCGGCGCGAATCACTGCCGGCAGTTCGCTCTCGGCGACCGTGGAGCGGCGCAGGTGCGCCCGCACGCGCGCCACCAATTCGGCTGAGCCGAACGGCTTGGTGAGATAGTCGTCGGCCCCGAGGTCCAGGAGCCGCACCTTCTCCACTTCGGAATGACGCGCCGAGAGCACCACGATCGGCACCTGGCTCCAGGCGCGCAGTTCGCGACACACCACGTCGCCGGCAATGTCGGGGAGCCCGATGTCCAGCACGACGAGGTCCGGATTCTCCGACGCCGCGAGGGCCAATCCCTCGGTCCCGGTCGCAGCATCGACCACCCGCGCCCCGCGCTCCTCGAGCACGCGAGCAAGGGCGCGACGGATCTGCGGTTCGTCATCGATGATCAATACCTGTGCGTCGATCGCTTCTGAAGGAACCACGAAGCGTTGATGCCCGGCCGGTACAGCAGTCATGTGCGATACGCCTCCACACACAAACGGTTGAGGTTCGTCTACTGCGGGTACACTACCACGCGTCGTGCAGCGCGGCGAGACGTCCAACAGCTCGCGCACGCTGCGCGCCCACCGCTCGGCGTTTGCTCGCCCCAGGCGGAGCGAGCAGCGCGCGGCATCACGTGCGACGCACCAGGGTCAGGATCGTGTACGTCGCCACCAGTTCGCCCTCTTGATTGCTGACACGTACGTCCCACGCTACCACCCCCTGCGGGACGCCATCGGCCGGCGTCTCCTTCACGGTCTTCTGCTTGCAGGTCAGCGACACCTGGATCGTGTCGCCCGCGTACACGGGCTTGATGAAGCGCAGGTTGTCCATTCCGTAGTTGGCGAGCACCGGTCCCGGGGCCGGATCGACGAAGAGACCGGCCGCCGCCGAAAGGACGAAGTAGCCGTGCGCCACGCGCCGGCCGAAAAACGACTCCTTCGCCGCAAGCTCGTCCATGTGGGCATAGAAAAAGTCGCCGCTGATCCCCGCGAAGTTGACGATGTCGGCCTCCGTCACCGTGCGGCGGTGCGTCGTCAGCGTGTCGCCGATCTCGAGTTCCTCGAAGTATTTCCTGAACGGGTGCACACGATCCGTCGGCTGGTCGGCGCCGGCAATCCATTCGTTGGTGATGCGGGTCAGCGTCTGTGGCGACCCCTGCACCGCCGTGCGCTGCATGTAGTGCATCACGCCGCGCATCCCGCCCATTTCCTCGCCCCCGCCCGCCCTTCCCGGTCCGCCATGCACGAGGTGCGGGAGTGGGGAGCCGTGCCCGGTGGCTTCCTTGGCGCTATGCCGATTCAGCACATACAGCCGCCCGTGATAGGCGGCCGTCCCCAGCACCACATCGCGCGCCACCGTGTCGTCGGCCGTGAACAGCGACGCGCACAACGATCCCTTGCCGAGTCGCGCCAGCGCGATGGCGTCGCCAACGGTCGCGTAAGGCATCACCGTGTTCACCGGACCAAAGGCCTCGATATCGTGTGGCGCCGTCGCCGTGAGCGGGTCGTTGCACGCCAGCAGCGTAATGGGAAAAAAGGCGCCGACGGCCGCATCGGCGTTGATCAGCCCCTCGGCGTCGCCGCCACCCATGATCACCTCGGCACCGGCGCGGATCGCCGTGAGCGCCTTGCGCACCTCGCTCACCTGCGCACGCCCGGCGAGCGGTCCCATCTTGACCCCCTCGGCGGTCGGGTCGCCGATCTTCACGTCGCCCAGGCGCTTGCGCAGGGCGGCGAGCACGTCGCCCATCACCGCATCGGGGACGATGGTGCGACGGATGGCCGTGCACTTCTGCCCCGCCTTGCTCGTCATCTCGCGCACGACTTCCTTCACAAACAGGTCGAACTCTTCGGTGCCGGGCACCGCGTCGGGACCGAGGATGGAACAGTTGAGCGAGTCGGCCTCCATGTTGAAGCGCACCGAGTGCTCGACGACGCTCCGTGATTCCTTCAGCATGCGGCCCGTCGACGCGGAACCGGTGAAGGCGACCGAGTCCTGACAGTCCAGGTGCGACAACAGGTCGCCGGCGCTCCCGCAGATCAGCTGGATCGCCCCCTCGGGAAAGATCTTCGACTCGACCATCAGGCGGAACGCGGCTTCGGTCAGGAACGACGTCAGCGTCGCAGGCTTCACGATGCACGGGACCCCGGCGAGCAGCGACGGGGCGAGCTTCTCCATCATCCCCCACACGGGGAAGTTGAAGGCGTTGATGTGCACCGCCGCTCCCTCGAGCGGCACGCAGATGTGGCGCCCCACGAACGTCCCCGACTTCGAGATGCCTTCCACCGCGCCGTCGACGAAAAACGTCTCGTTAGGTAACTCGCGACGCCCCTTGCTCGCGTAGACGTAGAACGTGCCGATCCCGCCGTCGATGTCGACCCACGAGTCGGCCTTGGTTGCCCCAGTGGCGGTGGACAACGCGTACAGCGCGTCCTTTCGGTCGCCGAGATACCGGGCCATCTCCTTCAGCATCAGCGCCCG